>Ga0111538_10000709_pt1 | contig 45790 bp, 43 predicted proteins | sample SoiMethybrSBSTD1_FD_79669 | JGI IMG/M metagenome (GOLD analysis project Ga0111538, IMG submission 79669) | Bulk soil microbial communities from a Populus tree surrounding site in Tennessee, USA - Soil MetaG P. TD hybrid SBSTD1 (version 2)... | ecosystem: Environmental > Terrestrial > Soil >...
CGATCTGTTCCAGACGGGTGACACACCCGACGCTCGGAACGGCGATCCTCAGGAGGACCCATGCGAGGCCACGGGGCGTTGTTTGCGTCCATGCTCGCCCTGCTCGCTGCCACCACGTCTGATGCAGCAGCGGAGGGTGGGCAGCGCAGCGCGGAAACTGGCAACGTTGTGGTCAACGACGTCGAGGTGCACGACGTCCAGGTGAGAGAGGTTCGCGTCCCGCCGGCACAGCGGCCTTCAACAGCGGCACGGCCGTTTCTTCCAGACTCGATCAGCCGTCCGGAGCAGCCGCATTTTGTTGCGCCCCCAGCTCGGTCCTCCGAGCCTCGTCGATCGTACGCGTCGCGCGTCAAGCACGGGTCGGGACTCGTCGGCTACCCGGTTGGGTTCCCGATATACCCGTTCGTTTTCGATCAACCCGCGTACCCCTTCTATGCACCGCCGTCATATCCCACGCCGTTTCCGATCGCTCCGCCCTCTCAAGACGCACCAGGCCTTGTCGCGGGTACTCCGTCGTTTGCGGCGATCGATTGTGGAGTCGCGCCCGGCGCATCTGCACCGTGCGGCGGACTGAGCTTCGACGTGTTGCCGACCGATGCGCAGGTGTCGATCGAGGGAATCTTCGTCGGCGCCGTCGACGTCTTCGGTCCGACGCGCCCGCCGCTGGTGCTGGCACCGGGCGTTCACTACGTGGAAGTGCGTCGGCCTGGATTCCTGACGGCGGCGTTCGAGGTGACGGTCGCCCCGGGCACGATCGTGCCGTATCGAGGAGCGCTGGAACCGCTGCGCACCCGGTGACGCACGACCAGTCCCGGCCCCAGGTGGACGCGGGTCTCTGCAGCTCGTGCGCGCATGTGCAGACGATCTTGAGCGCGCGTCAATCCACCTTCTACCTGTGCCGCCGCTCGGCAAGTGATCCGTCCTTCCCGAAGTACCCGCGCTTACCGGTCCTCGAGTGCCGCGGCTACGAGCCGGCAAACCCGGATCAGGCGGCCTGCTGATAGTCCTCCGACAGCGCCGAGATGTATCGCGCTTCCGGCACTTCATTCGAGCGCGCGATCTCCTCTCGTTGCGTCACCGTTTCGAGTGCGTCGAAGCAGATGGGATCGATGCCGGTGCCGACCTCCGTCCGCATGATCTCGAGCACGCGCTCGGTGGGGATGCCCGGGCGATAGGGACGCGACGCGCATAGGGCATCGTAGATGTCCGCAACACAGATCACCCGTGACATCAGCGGCAACTCGCTCTTCGACAGCCCGAGGTTGTAGCCGCCACCGTCGAGGCGCTCGTGGTGCGACGCGGCGATGTTGGCGAGGTGGCTGAAACAGCCAGTCCGTTTCAAAATCTCGCGAGTCGCCGCTGGATGACGACGCATGGCGGCGAATTCCTCGTCGGTGAGCGTGCCGGGTTTGTCGAGAATCAAGCTCGAGACGCCGAGCTTGCCGATATCGTGTAGCAGCGCAGCGCGTCGGATCTCACGCAGATGATCCGCCGAATAGCCCATCGTTCGTGCGACCGCGACGCTCACGTCGGCCACGCCGCGCGAGTGCTGGAACGTCCACGGGGACTTGGCGTCGATGACCAGCGCGAACGCCTCGGCGATTCGGTCGAGACGATCCTCATTCGCGACCAGGATCCGATCGCCGGGCTCCAAAGCGGCGAGCGTGCCCAGCGCGGAGTCGGAGCTCAACGCCTGCCAGAATTCCGTGTCGCTCCGCAGCGCAAGCAGCGAGTCGACGACCCGGGGATCGAACCACGAGCCGCGGCGTGCGGACACCATGTCGAACGCGGCGTCCACGCCGTAACTGGTGAAATAGACCTCCATGGTCTGGGCGAGGCCGACGATCCGCGCCAGCAGCGGGATCTGTTCACCCTTGAGCGCATACGGCTGGCCGGCGCCGTCCCAGTGCTCGTCGAGCGCGCGGATCGCCTGTACTGTCTCGTCGGGAAAGCCGAGCATGCGGGCGATATCGGCGCCGCGCTCGCAGCGCGTCACCACGACGTCGCGCGCCGCGTCGGGTCCGCGCGACAGCAGCGCCAGCAGATGCCACGCTCGACGGAGCCAGAAGTGGCCGGGAGCGACGTTGCGCGCCACGAACCGGAACGACTCGATCGCCTGTGACCAGTTCGTGGTCTTCAGGTCCACCTTGATCTGGTGATCGTCGGCGCCGAACAGGACCGCGAACCGCGCGGCGTTGCTCGAGCAGCCCAGGTCTTTCAGCAGCAGCGCGTAGAACAGATGCGACTGCTGGTCGGCGTCGACACCCAACGTTTTGGCGACACGCATGCCGATCTGGCAACTGCGCACGGCATGACCCGGGCGCTGGCCCTCGGTGAGGTCGAGGGCATATGACAGGCCAGCGAGGACGTTGGAAAGGCGGATATCGGGCCGCCAGGCGCCGCTGACCAATTGCAAGTGTGTCATCGAAAGGCGCTCTAAAGCGTCCCACGTGCCAGAGAGTGTCCCATTCTGAGCATCGTTCGATCTGGTTGCTGGCTCAAGGGCTTAGGCGGCGGGGGTGACCTCAGAGAACGGTTCCATGTGCCAGATCGGCCCAGAACAAAGGCCTGGGGTTCTCAGATTGTCCGCGGTCGGTTTGACTCCACCGCGTGACCTCGACCATTGATCGCAAGCTCAGCGTCGCTCTAACATCGCGCACTCGTTCCGCTCATGATCCAACGGACCTGCACGACTCAGGCGCGCGGCTCTCGCGTGGCGGCTGCAGTGATCGCCCTCTCGATCACGGCAGCGTGCGGCAGCGACAACTCGGGCTCGATCACCGCACCGGGAAATGCCCTGGTGAGCGGGCCGTCTGGAGTTGCGCTGATCGCAGGCAGCTGGACGGGGACTTCCGATTTTCAGCAACGCGGCGAACGCGCCATCAGCAACGTCAGCATGCGCGTGACGCAATCCGACCGGCGCGTCGAGGGGACGTTCACGTTTACCAGTCCTGAGTTCACCGGTTGGGGCGGTTCGTTTACGGGGCAATTGGCCGGAACCGCTTCCGACACTCAGTTTGTCGGTAACATAACGCTCACGACACCGACGGCGACCGGCACGGGCAGTTGTGTCGGACAGACCGTGATGGCGGGACGAAGCCTGGCCGCGGTCATGCGCTGGGAAGCACCGTCGATGAACATTGTCCCAAACGGGTCGGCGCCGCCCGACGCGTGTCGCGGGCAGATACTGACGCTCGTCTGGATCTTCGGGAGATGACCATGAGACAGCTGGCCAGTGCGTGTGTGCTCGTTGCGATCGGTGTCGGCGGCTTCCACCTCTCCGCCGGAGCGGCGTCGAACGCCAATGCAGAAGCGCCGTCGCTCGCAGCGCTGTCGACACAGCCGTCGATGAACGTGTTCCGCCGCTTCGCTGTCGACGCGTCAAAGATGACCGGCTTCTACGGCGACGTCCTCGGGCTCAAGGCGCTGCCGCCGATCAGGATGCCGGGCGGCGGTCAGATGATTCTGTTTCAGATCGGCACCGGTCAGGTGAAGCTGCAGGCGACGCCCGCGGCGTCCGAGTACGCGTCGGGACCGGTTCGCGAGGTCAGCGGCCTGAGAGTGTTCACGTTCTTCTACCCCGACGAGGCCGCGCTCACAGCGCGTTTCGTACAGCATGGGTATGCCGCCCCGTCGTTTCAGACCGTGAAGGGCCGGCGTGTGGCCCTGGTGCTCGACCCGGCGAATCAGTGGGTCGAGCTCGTAGTCGTGCCGGGCGCACCGGCGTCGACCTACGAGGCGATGGAGGTGGGCATCACTGCGACGGATCTCGACAAGAGCCGCGCGTTCTATCGCGAGTTCGTCGGGCTCGAGGAGTTGCCGCCGGTCGACGACTCGGTGCTGGGGGCGACGAAGTATCCGTTCCGCCATGGGACCACCACGGTGAACGTATGGAGCTTCGGCAAAACGGCTCGCGCCAATACGCGAAGCGCCGGCATTCAGTATGTCGTGTCGGATGTCGAAGCCGTGGACGTGAAGGCGAAGGCGCGAGGTGTACAGATCGATACGCCGCTCGGCAACTTCAGCGCGGGGCTGCGCACGATCTGGCTGTCGGATCCCGATGGCGTGACGAACTATTTCGCGCAGATTATCCGCAACGCGCCATCGTCAACCAAATGAGCACGGCGGGTCTGAAGACCCGCCTCTCCGTCGCTCCCATTCGATCGTCAGCCGACCTTGGTCGCCGACCAGGACGACGAGGCTCCGCCCTTGGCCGTGACGGTTCCCTCGAGCGTGTTGCCGCGTAGCTTTCCCTTGAACTCCTGCGGACCGGCGGTGAAGGTAATCTCCTCGCCGTTCAGTTTCCCGGCGACCTCGATCGGTTTGCCCTGCGACATGAGCGTGCCGGTCACCATCTGATACTTCTGGTTCAGCGTCAGCTCGCCTTGCGGCATGCGCCAGGTGCCTTCAACCTTCGCTGGCACGATATACAGAATCGCGGTGCACCAGCTGGTGCAGTCGTCTACCGCGACGGTCTGATCCGGCGGCCATTCCTCGATGAAGAACGTGTTCGACACGATTCGGGATCCCGGACGCAGCTCGAGGAACTTCGGTCGCAGCTGCAGCAGGTTGCTCGGCAGGAGAAACAGCGCGAGCACGTTGGCTTTCGAGAAGTCGGCCTCGTACATGTCGCCCTTGACGAACTGCGCCTTCTCGCCGACGCCTGCCTTCTGGGCGTTGCGCTTCGACAGGTCGACCATGTCGGGGTTGTACTCGACGCCGAGCGCCCGGGCGCCGCGTTTGGCTGCGGCGATCACGTTGCGTCCGTCGCCCGAACCGAGATCGACCACGAAGTCCTGCGGCGTGACGCGGGCCAGGTCGAGCATCTTTTCGACCATCGGCTCCGGCGTCGGCACCCAGACGACGTCCTTCCCGGGTTGACCGACCGTGGGTTCGAACTCCTTGTTCTGCGCGGCGGCGAGCGCCGTCGCCGCGATCACTGCGATGACCAGTGCGCACTGCCGCGTGCGCGTTCGGAGATGTGTGCTCATAGTGAGGAACCTCGAAGAGAGCTAACGGGCGAGACGAAACCCTTTGAATCGTTTGCGCGCGCCGCGCCGGCGCAGCCACCATGCGCCCGCGCTCGAGCCGAAGACGGCCGTGGCGACGACGTAGTACAGCAGCGCGACACCCGCGAGCACCGTGGCAGGCGTTGCCGCGAACAACCCGGTGATCGCACTTGCGGCCAGCAGTACCACGGCGAGATCGACAGACGCCGCGATCAGGTGGAGCCGCGAGAGGCGAAGCGAGGGTGCCGCCGCCAACGACAATCGCAGGGGACCGGCGCCGGCCGTGACCGCTGTCGTCGGTCGCACATCGGACTCGTCAGGGAAGAGACGGAGGAACTCCTGCAGCGACGGATCGGCCGGCAGCCCGATTGCCTCGGCGTACGAGCGGAAGAACGATCGACGATAGATGCCGATCGGCCAGCGCGAGACGTCGCCACGCTCGAGCGCGGCAAACAACGACTCGTTGACCTTCGTCTTCACCGCGATCGACTGGAGGCCGATTCCGTGGCGTTCGCGCGTCTCCTTGACGTGGGCGCCGAATGCGGCTCGTGCGAGCGCTGCTGCCGCTTCACGCTGAGCGCGATCGGGAAGCGCCGCCAGGGTACGGCGTGCGCCACCGCCCGGTTCGGCGTCGGCGTGTGCAGACCGAGTCGTGTCGGAGAGCGCGTGCATGCAGAGCTGTCAGGCGGGGGGCGATCGGGATCTTACTGCCAATCGTCGGCATTGCAAGAGCGGATGTGCGGAGTGAAGACGGACGAGATCGCCGCCTGGAAAAGCCAAGGTCCGAAGCACTAGAATGAGCCGCCGGTTCGAAGGCCGTACGGGTGGGGTGAGCACCAGTATGGGTCGTCGTGCGCCCTCGCGTGGCGCGGAGGCGAGAGGAGGAACGATGTTCAGGTCGACGATCCGGCGTCTGGGGCTCGGGTGCGCGCTTGCCGCCCTGGGCGCTGTCAGCATTGCCGCTCAGGCACCGGCTCAGCCTCAGGTGGCCGCACCCGACACCAAGCCGAGCGCCCTCGCGCCGGCCAACCTCACCAAGTCGCGGCCCAAGCCGCCGTTCGACCTGACCGGCAACTGGTTCATCGACAACAGTCCAGGGATACAAGGCTGGCTGTTCGGGCCCGCAACCATTCCCAAATTGAAGCCTGAAGCGCAGAAGCACCGCGACGCGTATGTAAAGGCGATCGCCGACGGCAAGGTCTATCGCGACGACATCGGGCAATGCTGGCCGGCCGGCGTCCCGATCATCATGACGCGGGTCTGGCCGATCGCGATGATCCAGGTGCCAACGGCGATCTACATGGTCAGTGGGTTCATGAACAGCCTCCGCACGGTGTTCCTCGATGGCCGCACGCATACCGATCCGGACATCGTGGTCCGCACGTTCAACGGCGAGTCGATCGGACGCTGGGAAGGCGACACGCTCGTCGTCGAGACGAAGAATTTCACGGCCGATCCGCACCACTGGATCGATCAAGGCGTGCCGGCGAGCGACGAGCTCCGCATCATCGAACGGATTCGGATGATCAACAACGGCAACGCGCTCGAGATCACGATGACGTTGACCGATCCCAAGAACTGGGACGGCGAGTGGACCGGCACGCGCCGGTGGAACCGCGTGAACGACATCGACATCGAGGAAGTGGAGTGTCTGCCGGATTTGAACGAACATCTGCAGAGCACGTCGTCCAAGGTTCACGTGAGATAGCGGGTAGGAGGAGCGATGCAGAAGTTCTTGCTCGGGTGTGCGTGCGTGGTGGTGCTCGCGTCTGTCGTGTCGGTTGGAGCGCACCATTCACCGGCCGCGTTCGATCGGACCAAGGAAGTGAAGCTGGTCGGCACGGTCAAGGAGTTCCGCTGGCAGAACCCGCATACCTGGATTGAAGTGATCGTTCCCGACGAGAAGGGGAAGGACGTCCTGTGGGGCGTCGAGCTCACGAGTCCGACGTATCTGATCCGCGCGGGCTGGAAGTCGAACATCATCAAGCCGGGTGACAAGGTGACGGTCGTGGTCAATCCAGTGCGCAGTGGAGAACCGTCTGGCATCTTCCGCTCGTTGACGCTGGCGGATGGACGCGTGCTCACGGAGCGGCCTGCTCGCCTGGGCACGCCCGACTCGAAGTAGCCGTCGTGCGTACCCTGACTGCTGCCGTGGTCATCGTCGGCCTGATGGCGTCCGCGTGCTCGCCGTCGCAGCCGGCGAGTCCGCAAACGGCTGCGCCCGCGGCGTCAACGCCGACCGCCGACACCGGCGGGGAAGGCAAGCAACAGAGCGCGCTCGCGCCGGCGACGATCGCGCGCCTGGCGAAAGCGAAGGCGCCGTTCGATCTGACTGGCAACTGGTTCATCGACGTCAGCCAGAACCCGGAAGCCTGGCGGTTCGGCCCGCCCTACCCCAAGCTGACCGCGGCATCGCAGGTGCACTGGGACGCGGCGAAGAAGGCCACGGCCGAGGGCAAGGTCTATCGCGACGACATCGGACAGTGCTGGCCGGCCGGGTTGCCGCTCATCATGACGCGCTACTGGCCGATGGCCATGGTGCAGATCCCGAGCGCGATCTACATGATCAGCGGGTTCATGAACAGCGTCCGCATCGTGTATCTCGACGGCCGCAAGCACACCGACCCCGATATCATCGTTCGCACGTATAACGGCGAGTCGATCGCCCGGTGGGAGGGCGACACGCTCGTCGTCGATACGATCGGATTTCGTGGCGATCACCACTGGATGGATCAAGGCGGCGTGGCGATTCCTGCAGGCGAACAGCTGCACATCGTCGAGCGCATCCGTCTGGTCAGCGAGGGCAAGCAGCTCGAGATCGAGTACACGATGACCGATCCGGAGCACTGGGAAGGCGAATGGAAAAGCACCAAGCGGTTCAACCGCGTCGACGACGAAGACATCCAGGAGGTGTCGTGCCTGCCGGACCTGAACGTGCACATCCGCAGCACGACGTCGAAGACCCAAATCCTTCAGTAGCGGAGGCGTGTGTGACACTCCTGAGGCGCGGTGGGATCGCGGCCTTGCTCGTGTTGGTCTGGGCGGCACCGTCGCTGGCGCAGGTCAACTTCGCCGGCGAATGGGCGGGCCGTTATCACGAAGATCAACCTGACCGGGTGCCGGGCGAGGAACCGGGCGACTTCAGCGGCCTGCCGATCAACGATGCGGCGCGAATGTTCGGCGACGCGTGGGATGTCGCGCGCCATTCGGTGCTCGAGCATCAATGCGCGCCCTACACGCTGCCGTACATGTTCTTCGGACCGAACCAGTTCCGCATCTGGAACGACGTCAACCCCGACACCCAGGAGCTCGTCGCCATTCAGATGTACATGGGCACGTACCAGCAGCGGCGCACGATCTGGATGGACGGTCGTCGACACCCGCCCGAGTACGCGCCGCACACCTACATGGGCTTTTCGACCGGCGCCTGGACCGGCGACATCCTGACGATCACGACGACGCACATCAAGGCGGGGTACTTCAGGCGGGACGGTATGCCCGCAAGCGATCGCATCACGGTCGTCGAACACTGGATGCGGCATGGCAACGTACTGTCGCAGGTCACCATCGCGACCGATCCCGTGTACCTGACCGAACCCTATGTTCGCAGCCAGGAATTCGTGGTGATGGACCGGGGAAACACAAACTGGCTTTACAACTGCGAGTACGCGATGGAGGTCCCGAGGGACAAGAACGAAGTGCCGTTCTACCTGCCAGGCCAGAACCCGTGGATTGGCGAGTTCGAGGCCAAGCACGCGATGCCGAAGGAGGGCGTGCGCGGCGGGGCTGAGACGCTGCTGCCGGAATGGAAGCCTGGCGCGCCGCGCGCCACCGTCAACCCCAAAGCCAACGGCGGCTTCCGTCCCGAGGATCAGCCTCAGAAGCTGGCGCCCGGGGAGGTCCGCGCGGTGCACGTGCAGGGCAACGTGCACATGATCGTCGGCGCCGGCGCGAACATCGCGGTGCAAGTGGGTGAAGACGGCGTGCTCGTCGTCGACACCGGCACGGCTGGCACGAGCGAGAAGGTGTTGTCGGCAATCAGGCAGCTCGCGCCCGACAAGGAGATCCGCTGGATCGTGAACACCGGGACGCGCGCCGATCACACCGGCGGCAACGAGCCGATCTCGAAGGCCGGTCGTACTGTGAACGGCAACGTCGCGGCGATTGTCGCGCACGAGAACGCGTCGGCGCGCATGATCAAAGAGAACGTGCCCGACACGGCCCGGCCGTACAACACCTACTTCGAAGGGCAGCGCGACTTCCCGTTCAACAACGAGCCGATCATGCTGTATCACGACGAGTCGTCGTTCGACGACACGAACACGCTCGTCATGTTCCGCCGATCCGACGTGATTGCCGCGGGCGATATCTTCTCGACGGAGAGCTACCCGGTGATCGACGTGGCCAACGGCGGTTCCGTGCAGGGCACGATCGAAGCGCTGAATCGCGTGCTCGACCTGGCGGTGCCGAGCAAGATGCTGGCCGAGGGCGGCACCTACATCATTCCCGGCCACGGGCGCATCTGCGACGAGCACGACGTCGCGATGTATCGCGACATGCTGGTGATCGTGAGCGCGCGCGTGCGCGACATGGTGAGCAAGAAGATGACGCTCGACCAGATCAAGGCCGCCAAGCCGACGCTCGATTACGACGGTCGCTACGGATCCGACACCGGGCCGTGGACGACGGCGATGTTCATCGAGGCGATGTACAAGGAATTCAGCAAGAGCGCGGCGCCTGCGCCCGCGCGGAGCACGCGATGACCTCTGAAGTGTCCGGCTTGAGCCGGACCGTTGCGACGTTCGCGCTGGCTCTCGCGCTCTCCTCGCCAGTAGCCGCGCAGAGTTTCCTGAACGGCGACTGGGTCGGCCTCTTCCATGAGGACCAGCCCGAACGCGGCCCTGGCCCCGACCTCGCCGACTATCTCGGCCTGCCGATCAACGCGGCCGCGCGGCAATATGCCCAGACGTGGGACGCCTCACGTCTGGCGCTTCCCGAGCATCAGTGTCGCGCGCACGTGTCGCCGTACATCTATCGCGGACCGATCCGCGTCAGGATTACGGAGGAACGCGATCCGACGACGCAGAACACGATCGCCATCAAGCACTTCCTGAGTACCTACGCCCAGGAGCGGACGATCTGGCTCGACGGCCGTCCACATCCATCGCCGACCGCGCCGCACACGTGGATGGGGTTCTCCACGGGACGTTGGGAAGGCCACGTGCTCCGCGTCGAGACCACGCACATCAAGCAGGGTTGGATCCGTCGTAACGGCGTGCCGATGAGCGCGCAGGCGAAGCTGACCGAGTTCTTCGTCCGTCACGGCAACATCCTCACCCTGATGACGGTCGTCGAGGATCCGGTGTATCTGGAGGAACCGTTCGTCAGAACCACCGATCTGCAGCTCGATCCGAACACGCAGCCGAACGCCTATCAGGCGTGGCTCGTGTGCCAGGCCGACGAAGAAGTTCCCCACGAACCGGGATACGTCCCGCATTACCTGCCCGGCGAGAACCCGTTCCTCGAGGAGTTCGCGGCCAAGGTCGGCATCCCCGTCGAGCCGACGCGCGGCGGGGCCCAGACGATGTATCCCGAGTACGCGCAGAAGGTGAAGGCGATGCCGATCGCGAAGCCGCGGCGCGCGACGAACAGTCGGTAGGTGAGGTGACGTGAGAACTGCCACTAAGGCCACGGAGATTTGGCCACTGAGGACACTAAGAACACTAAGGTCCCGGCCACTAAGGACACTAAGAACACTAAGGTCCCGGCCACTGAGGACACTAAGAACACTAAGGTCCAGGCCACTGAGAACACCGAGAACACTAGGCCGGATCTTTGTGTTCTTGGTGATCTTAGTGGCTACATTCTCTGTGTTCCCCGTGGCCCAGGAGAGGCAGCAGCCGCCGGCCGCGCGCCAACTCGAGATCCTCTCCGTTCAAGGCAACGTCTCGGTGATCACCGGCGCCGGCGCCAACATCGTGGTCCAGGTGGGCGATCTCGGACCGGTCGTCGTCGACACGGGTCTCGCTCAGAACACGGATGACGTGCTCGCGGCGATTCGCAAACTCTCGAATCGTCCCGTTCGCTACATCATCAACACACACATGCATGCGGATCACACGGGCGGCAACGAGCGCGTGGCAGCAGCAGGGCAGCCGAACTCCGGCCGCGGGGTCGCGCAGGTTGGTGTCGGCACGGCGCCGCGAGCAGAAATCATTGCCAACGAGCTCGTCCTTCAGCGGATGAGCACGCCCGCCGGTTCGGAAACGCCCCGGCCGGTGGCGGCATGGCCGACATCGACGTTTTCCGCGCCACGCAAGGAGTTCTTCACCAACGGCGAAGGCGTTCAACTCGTCCACGTGCCGGGCGCGCACACTGATGGCGACAGCCTGGTCTTCTTCCGTCGATCCGATGTGATCGCCGCGGGCGACGTCTATTCGACCGTCAGCTATCCGATGATCGATGCGGCGCATGGCGGCACCATCACCGGAGTGGTCGATGCCCTCAACGAGCTGCTCGCTCTTGCGATCCCTGGTGAAAAGACCGAAGGCGGGACGATGATCGTGCCGGGCCACGGGCGGATCTCCGATGAGGCCGACCTCGTCGAGTATCGCGACATGGTGACGATCATCCGCGACCGCGTGCAGGACATGATCAAACGCGGCCGCACGCTCGCACAGGTCAAGGCGGCGAACCCGACAATGGAGTTCGACGGCCTGTACGGCAGCGCGCCCGGCTGGTCGAAGGATCAGTTCGTCGACGCGGTGTACGCCGGCCTCAAGCCGGCGGCCCCTTCCAACCGCTGACCATTCGAGACTGAATCCACTACAACGGGCGACACGAATTCTCTTGGCAAATCGAGCGCAGTCCGGTCGCCCGCGCTGGCGGCCGGTTTGCACGCACCCTGCGTGAGGCAACGACCATGAGGATGGGACGCACGGTTGGACTGGGACTCATCGGTTCGGCGACGACGATGCTGGTACGCCGCGCCACGCGGCGAGCCATGCATACGCCGGAAGGGATCACGCGTCTGCCGCGCGCGACCAAACAGAACCACGGTATCGGCAGCGTCATCGTGCTGGCCGCCGCCGCCGGCGCGATGCTCGCGCTCGCCGATGTGCTGCAGGAGCAGCGGAACCGTCAGACGTGACCCCGATCGCAGGTTCAGTCGATCGCGCCCTGAAAGTATTGGGGCAGATCCCGCTTCGTCTCGCGCAGGATTTCGACGATCGCGCGTCGATCGATCGCCGAGAGCGCGGATTGATAGCGCGCGTCCTGCTCCTGTCCCGATAACACCTGCCACAGCCGGCGATAGATCGGATCCTTGGCCCCGGTCGGCAGGGCGTCGAACGCCGGCGAGTAGACGAGAAAGCTGCACGGATACTTCATCAACCGCTGATTCAGATCGAGCTGGTACAGCGATCGTCCCTGGCGATCGCGCGGACCACGGGTCGAGAACCGCTCCGCGAAACCGGACGCGCCTCGAATAGTGGCGGTCAGCTTCGCTTCGTCGACGAACAGGAGATGATCGACGACCTCTCGCGCGACGCCCTGCATCATCGCGGCGATCCGGGCGTTCTCGTCTGGAGTCGACGTGAACGGTGGATGCAGCGAGGGATCGGCCGCACGCGCTTCCCAGGCAGCTCGCGTCAGCAGGTTCGTCATCCGTGCCTGATGGGTGAACACCAGGTGAGCCACGATGTCGCTGGACGCCACTGGGTAGCCGTCGGGGTCGTACAGCCCATCGGTCGAGACGAGCTCGCGGGTCGCGCGTCCGTCGAGCGCCGCCAGATCGTTACCCATGTGTCGTGACGCGCCTGAGGTGCCGGTGACGAACCATCCGCCGAACCGGGCGGCCAGCGGATCGCTCTGATCGATCGGACGTGGGATGCCTGCCGGCTGAAGTTGATCGGGCCGCGTCGTGCTGAACATCAGGAAGCCGGGCACGCCGAGCGTGTCGCCGGCCTTGTGACAGCCGAGGCAGATGAATGCACGCTTGAACTCGGGCGATCCCGTCGCCGTGTCGGCGTGCTGATCGAGGGTGTAGAACACCACACCGGCCGCTGTGTCGTGCACCGCAACCTCGATCAGATCGCCGTCCCGTACCCACCCGAGGGCAACGCGCTCGTCGAAGAACAGCGCGCGCGGATTCTGTTCGTTGATCCTCCTGCCCTGCAGGCTCGCCCGCGAGAAGACCAGGAGCTGCGAGTCGAGCGGCAGCTGCAGCGCCTCGAGCGTGGAGCGCAGGAAGCCGCCTCGCCCCTCCGAAGTGAGATGGAGCGAGCCGTCGCGAATCCGCCGGTTCAGGTCCTCGATGACGTTGTCGAGCGGGGCCGTCGAGTAGCGGATCGCCGGATCCTCGGGTGACCCCATGAACGCCCGCGCGCCCTGTGCGTCGACCACGGACCACAGGCTGCTGAGTGCAAACAGACAGGCGGCTCCGGCAACGAGCAATCGTGGCGGCATCGAGGTCTCGATCTTCTGTGGGTGGGCTTCCGGCGTCAAGAGAACGGAGGTTCGGCGGTGTCTATAATCGAAGTCCGCGATGCGACCGAAGCCGCAAATCCCATCGGACATCGAGGAGTATCGCGATCAGCGCTGGTGTCGCGAAGGCGCTCGTGCGATCACGACGGTCGTCGAGGCCGAGCGCTTCATCGAGCACGTCGGTTTCGCCGCCGGGATGACCGATTCGCGACGGCCCGGGCCGTCGCTGTACGTCGCCGTGTGCGGCCGGCGTGATGCGGTTCTTCCCCGGCACGTCCAGAAGGACCCCGAGACGTCACTCACCTGGACGCTGAAGGACCAGCTCCTGCGGCGCGGAAAGGTGTATTACGCGAAGCTCGCGCGCGGCAAGACGATGTTCATCGCACCACGGTTGATTCCGCACTTCAATGCGATCTGGGGAGTGCGGCAGTCGGACGAGAGACGGCGTCTCAGCGCACAGGCGCGCGCGGTTCTCAAGGTGCTCCGGAACGAGTGGGAGATGGCATCGTCCGATCTCAGGAAGGAGTCCGGCGTCACTGAGCGAGTGGCGTTCACCCGCGCCATCGACGAGCTTCAAGCCTCGATGATCGTGATTCCGAGCGAAGCCGTGTATCTGCCGAAGTTCACGTATCTGTGGACGCTTGCCGTCGGCCGTCATGGGGATGCGTTGACCACGCGCGTCGCCCGCGACACGGCCTTCCGCGAGATCGCACGCGCCTTCCTCGTCGGTGCGGGGATGACGATCCCAGGCGAGCTGGCACGCGTGACCGGCTTGTCACGACCCGAGGCGGGACGTGGCAACCGTGCGCTCGTGGCCGAGGGCTACGCCACGATGTCCGCGCCGGGATTTTACAAGCTGGCGACTACCGTCGAAGGCATCAGGAACCTCCTGATTCCTAGTTCTCGGCCGGTGGCGACAGCCGGTCGATCACCAGTACGTCGATCGGTCCCCGCGCCGAATCGAGCCTCAAGCCAAGCTGTTCCTGCACCGCGGTGAAGATCGACGGCAACCCGTCGGTTGGGATCGGCGCACCGTTGATGTTCTCGCCATACGGCGCATAGAACAAATCGATATCGAAGTCGCCGGTCAAGCCGGTGCGATCGGTGACCGGGCGGCCGACGTTCGCGCGTCGCCACAGCACCGTCGCAAACCCGCGCATATCGATGGCCCGGATCGAAAAGCGTCCGGGCAGAAATGCGGACGGGCAGCGAAACGCGAACCCGCCGAGGCCCAGGCCGGAGGCCGGCGGTGGCGGCGGGGGAGCGGGCGCTCCGGGCGGCGGCGTGATCGGCGCACATGCCGTCCCCGCTCGACGCAGCCCCGCTCCGAGCTTTCCGTCGCTGCGGGAGGCAATCATCGCGAAGATGGACGTCTCCTTCGATTCGATGTGCGATTCGAGGCTGAAGCGATCTTTCATCAGCGCTCGCAACATCGCCCGCACGTCGTCGGGCGTCGCGGTCGCGGCGGCGCGCGCCTCGATGTCGAAGCGATCCGCGCCGATCCAGCCCGGGCCGCCTTCGACCTGGCTGTCCTCGAGCGCGTAGGCGCTCCGAATCAGTTCTCGCGCGGTGACGTTCTGCGCGACGACGCGGCCGCCCGGCATCAGCATCGGGCTCATCGAGCCCGGACGGCTCGACGCGAGCCGCTTGACGGAGACGACCTCGAACGACGCCGGTGCGCGGGCAGACTGTCGTGCGTGAGCGTCCAGTCCGAATGCGAGCATCACGGCGCCGATGATGAGGGTGATGGTCTTGCTGGCCATTTAGTACTAATTACTTAGTAATAAACGCCACGAGTGTCAAGCTCGTTCGATTCGCGGTCACGTGAGCAGGCGGTCTCCGCCCAGTCGTCTGAATTCGTCCTCCGCATTGCGCGATCGCGCCTCCGCTCGCCGGACGACGTCGTTGAATCGTGACTGAGTCCGAATCGGATCGAGCCACGGGTCGCACAGCATGATCGACGTGCAGAAGAAGCCGGCTTCGACGACGCGCCCGAGCATCTCGAGCGCGGCGTCGGTTTGCTGGACTCGCGCCAGCACGCGGCCCACGAAATACAGACCTTCGGGATCAAACTCGCGCTGCATGAAGCTCGCCACGACCCCCAGCGCGTCCTCGGGCTTGTTTTCGAGGACGAGACGCGACGCTCGCATCATCTCGTGAATCCGTCCCGGCAGCGGCCGGCCTTCCAGCTCACGGTAGGACGCGATCGCCTCGTCCTGGCGGCCGATCAGCGGGAGCGTCCAGTTCGTGACCCATCGCATCGTATCGGTATCGCTGGCGAGCGCGCGCTCCCAGTCGCCGCGCATGAAGTGCGAGTACATGACGCTCGTGCGCACCGCCGGATCCAACCGGCGCGCATGGCGATCCGCCGCGATCGACGCGTCGAGCAGACCGCAGAACCGACATGCGATCACGAGGCCGGTGAAGATCTCCGGATCGGTCGACGACCCGGCCCGCCCGAGCAGGCGTGCCATCGCCTCCTTGGCGCGGCCGAGCGATTCGACCTCGAAGTTCGTGTAAAGATTGTGCGCGACGCTCGAATCCGGATTGAGCTGCAGCGATTTCTGGAACGCTTCGTCCGCTTTCTTCAGGTTGCCGGTCGCTTCGTCGCCGCCGTACTTGGCGAGCACGCGATACACGCGCCCCAATTTCGCCCATGCGGGTGCGAACTCGGGGTCCTCGGCGAGCGCCGAACGATAGAGCTCGCCGGCGACCGGCAGCATCGCCGGGTCGTGGCTCACCTGGTTGGCGCGTAGATAGAACTCGTAGGCGCGGGCACTCGCCGGCAGGTCGTGCGTCAACCGTCGCTTCTCTCCCGAGGATAGCGGGATCGACAACGACTCGACGATGGCCCTGGCGAGTTGATCCTGCACCTCGAACAAGTCGCGCATCGTCATCTGCACGGTCTTCGACCAGAGCATCGTCCCCGACGCCGGTTCGATGAGCTGCGCGCTGACGCGCACCTGATCGCCCGCTCTGAGGAGCGTGCCGGTCAGCACCACGTCAACGCCGAGGTCGGTGGCAATCGCTTTGAGATCGACCGTGTCGCTCGTCGTGTACTTCGCGCCCGCCAAGGTCGAGCGCACGACGAGCGACTGGATCCCGGTCAGCGAGCTGACGACCGCATCGGGCAGGCTGAACGACAGGAAATCGAGATCCTGATCGGGTCGAAGCATGCGGAACGGCAACGCGATCAGCCGCCGCGTGGTCTGCACTGGCGCTTGCGTGCTCGTCGTCGACGCGAGCGTGACGGCTGATCGCAATGCCTGGCCCATCGCGTCAGCGGTCTGATACCGCTCCTCCGGACGCTTCTCGAGCGCCCGGTGGATCACCGCATCGACGGCGGCGACCGTGGTCGAGCCGCCAAGCGCGGGCGGTTGACCGGACATGATCGCGTGGTAGACCTGCATCAAGTCGCTGCCGGGGAACGCGGGCGTGCCGCTGAGCATCTCGAAGAGCAGGGCACCGGTGGCGAACAGGTCAGACCGTGAATCGGCCTTCGACTCGCCCCATTGCTCTGGTGCCATGTAGCGCGGCGTACCGACCACCATGCCCGCGCGCGTGACCGTCACGTCCGACGCGACCGATTGCCGCGAGCGGGCCAAACCGAAATCGAGCAGCTTGACGCCGCCGTCGGTCAGGAAGACGTTCGACGGCTTGAGGTCGCGATGCACGATACCGCGGTTGTGCAGCACGCTGAGCGCGCCGAGGATGCTCAACGTCACCGACACGGCCTGTTCGAGCGGCATCGCGCCGTCCTTCAGCCGGTTGGCGAGCGGCTCGCCGTTGAGCAGCTCCATCACGATGAAGATGTCGGCGTCGGTTTCGCCGACGTCGAAGATCTGGCAAATCGAAGGGTGGCTCACGCTCGCGGCGGCACGCGCCTCTCGCCACAACCGGGCGCGAGCATCATCATCGTCGACACTCGACGCTCGAATGGCTTTGATAGCGACGTCGCGCTCCAGCCGTGGATCGCGGGCGCGGTAGACGTCGCCCATGCCGCCGGAGCCGATGAGCGCAATGATTTCGTATTTGCCGAAGCGGGCTCCAGGTACGACGGCCATCGAGGGGAATTATCGCTCGCTCAGGTCGCGGGTGCGAGGCGCGGCTTCGCCGCAGGTGCGGGCACTCTGCCGTTGCCGGCCGAATCGAATGTCAGGTCCAACCAAACTTCAATAGCGGCCTGCCGCATTTCGGACAGGGCGTTCTCAAGCGCGCCACCTGGAGGTTGGCGATGTGGCAAATCGGGCAGTACACGCCATCATCACGCAAGACGAGTCGCTCCCTGATCCGAGACAGTTGCTCAGCGATGCGATACGTCTCCTCGTGACTGGCGCCGACGGGTGGCAGGCGAGACGATGACTGATTGCTGCCTTCGAAACCGTTCAGCGGAGTCGTTGCGAGCCAATCGTCTGGGCCGAGCGGCAGATTGTCATGAAAGCCCTCCGTGATGTCCACCTGGCTGTACGACAGTTCCTGAGGGTCTATGTCGATGGGTGGGTCGATCCGCCTTTTCTTGAACGGCCACATTGCCAGTCACCAGGTAGATCGGATCGTAGCACTAAGGCCGCCTGGATCGTAGCCTTACGCGTGAGACGCTACGATCCGGCGAACCAGTACGTCGGCAGCTCCTTCTTGGTATCCCGCAGGATCTCGACGATCGCCGTGCGGTCGGTGGAGGAGAGCGCGTTGTAGCGCGGGGCTGTGTCATGTCCCGACAACACCTCCCAGAGCCGTTCATAGATCGCCGCCTTCGCCGTCGCTGGCAGCGCGTCGAACGGTTCTGAGTAGATCAGATAGCTGCACGGATATCGAAGCAGCCGCTTCCCGAGATCCAAATCACGCAGCGAGCGTCCGTGTCGATCGCGTGGGCCGGCTGCACTGAAGGTCGAGGCGAACGAGCTTGTGCCGGCGATCGGACCCGGCAACGGAGCCTCGTCCACGAACAGCATGTAGTCGACGAACTCGGCGGCGGCGCGTTCGAGCGGGCGGCCGGCATCGGCGCCCACTCGCGCCTCCCATCCGACCCGCGTGATCAAGTTCAGCATCTGCGCCTGATGCTCGAGCACCAGCAGCGCCACGATGTCGCTGTGTGGCGAGAGGTACCCATCCATGTTGAAACGGCCCTTCAGGTCGGTGACGTGTACCGATTCGGGCGTGATCATGCTGTCGAGATCGCTTGGATTCGTCGCGGTCGCGTTCCCCATGTGGCGCGTGGCTCGATGCGTGCCGGTGACGAACCAGCCGCCCCACCGCATTTCGAACGGGCTCCGATGGTCCGTCGTGTAGGCGGGTCCGTACAGCGTGGTGCCGTCGGGGCCGGGGAACACACTGCCGACCAGCATGCCCGGAACGTTATGCGTCGCGTCGGCGACGTGGCACATCGTGCAGGTGTCGTTGCGTTCCAATTGTGGCGTCCCGTTCGGCTCTTGCGACATCGTGTAGAAGATGGCGCCCTGCTTCGGGTCGTGTGCGACGAGCTCGAGCACCGGACCGGTGCGCACCCAGCCGACGGAGACGGTGTCGTTGAAGAAGATCGCGCGCGGATTACCCGGCCCGATGCGCGGCGCCTGAAAGCTCGTCTTCGAGAACACCAGCACCTGCGAGGAGACGGGAACGTCGAGCGCGTCGAGCAGCGACCGCAGGTAGCCGCTCGGCCCGTTTGACACCAGCTTCACCTCTCCACTCGCCAGTCTGGCGTTCAACCTGGCCGCCGGATCGGTGACCGCCGCGCTGCCGTATGCAATCGCCTGGTGATTGCGAATCAGCGACGGGTGGGGCACCTGCTGGCCGGAGAGTGCGATGAAGCTTACCGCCCATACAACAGAGACGGCGAGAATGATTCGACCCATAGAATGACTGGCGAGGTGCAAGGATCGCACCGTAGAGTTCATGTAAGTGTCTGGTAATCGTTCGCGTCGCGACAACGGCTAGCGCGCGATCTCTCGCACGGCCGCGAAAAAATCCGCGATTGGTTTCAGCCTCTGGCGACTGACAGATGTGGCGATGCGAGATTGAGCCCATGCACCGCGAGCCGATATTTCGAGGCCGGGTGGGGCCGCAATCCGAATTCGTCAACCATGTCCTTGAAGATATGAGGAAACACGCCTGCGTACTTGAGCTCGAGCACCATCAGCCCCTCGGCGAGCGCCTTGCCTTGTGTGCTGCTAAACGCCGCTACGCGCGTGGGCACCGCAGAGATTCCTGCGTCGAGGGTCATGCGGACGTGCCCCTCGGGCGTCTCCGCCATTCGCGCTGTACGAGAATACTGTATCTGACACACCGGATGAAGGCGGCGGACGATGACGCGGCGGAAGAACCAGAAGCCCGGATGAGTGGGATCAGGTTCGTCCAGCCGAAGCGTCGGCACTGAATCGATCGGAATACGCGTGCGTCGCTTGCTCAGAAACAACCGCGTGCGGAGCTTGCGCTCGAGGAATGCCGCCTTGTCGTTCTCGTAGTGGCGGATGCGGTACTTGCTGCGCCCATACGACCCGTGCCGCTGATAGACGTCGTGGCCGTCCGTGTCGAAGTAGATGCTGACGACCCCGTACTGATCCCGGTGCGGGCCGCCGCCGTTCGGGTCGGGGCCGAGTCTCGACCGCGACCACGCTCGCAGGTCATCGCCGAGCGAGGCCGGAACCAGGAACTTGGTCTCGGACGTGAACCGGTTGATGTACCGCACGGCGTCATTGTGCCACGCTATCTCTGCCCTAGGGGAATGTCCTTGTGATCGCTCGAGCGGGCCGCCCCGTTGGCTCCACCCCAGCGCGCAACACACGCGCGCCGGGTGGCCCCCGGGTTGGCCCGCCTGACCGTGGTCGAAAGGCTAGGTCATCCTGTTCGAGCCGGCTCCCATCGTCGCCCGAGCGCGATGATTCGCTGGAGAAGCCGCTCGTACGGCAGGCCGGCCGCCTCGGCCGATTCGGAGAAGTCCTCCCCGTATGCGAGGTTGGGGTTAGGGTTCGCTTCGAGCACGTACAAATGGCCCTCGTCGTCCATCCGCAGGTCGACGCGGGCATATCCGTTCATGTCGAGCGCGCGGTAGGTGCGCCGTGCCACCCGCTGGATGCGTTCCTGCTCCTCGGTGCCCAGCAGCGCGCGATCCGTCATGATGCCGTGGGTCTTCTGGTACTTGGTGCTCCACTTCGCGCGCTCGGTCGCAATTTTCCAGCGGTTGTCCGGCATGCCGGCAAACGACATCTCCCAGACCGGCAGCACTTCGAGCCGTTCATTCCCGAGGACGCCGACGTAGAGCTCGCGGCCATCGATGAACTGCTCGACGATCGCGGCGGTGCCGAGCTTCTCGTGGATGAACGCGGCCCGGCGCTCCAACTGTTCCTCGTTCTCGACCACCGAGGCTTGTGAGATGCCGGCGGACGCCTCGAAGAACAGCGACTTGACGATGAGCGGGAAATGGAAGCGCTTTGGCAGCGCCACACGACGCCGTGGGCGGACGACACAGAACTCGGGGACAGGGATGCGGTGGTAGGCGAGCAGCTTCTTCGACAACCCCTTGTCGCGCGCCAGGATCAGTCCGCGCGGGTTGCAGCCAGTGTAGGGCAGCCGCAGCAGCTCGAGGTAACTCACCACGTTCTGGTCGAAGGTGGTGATCCCCGCGAACGCTTCCATCAGGTTGAACACGACGTGCGGCTTGAACAGACCGGCCGTCGGTCGAATGCCTCCGAGGTCGTCGTTGATCCCCAGGGCGCGGACCTCGTGGCCCATCTCGCGCAGCGTCTCGATGACGTCGTATTCCATTTTCCACTCGGCTTCGAGCACGTCGATGCCGGTGGTGTCTTGGGGAGGCACCAGATGGTCGTGGACGAGAGCGAGCACCCGCAGTTTCTTCACAGGAACAACCGATGCCCGCCGCTGTGCAGGTAGTTCATCGCCTGCACCGTCAGCAGCACGGTGAACTCCTGCCGCGCCTGCTCCTCTGGTGCCGCGAGTCGAAGCTTCAGCTCACGGCAGCGGGAAATCATGTCCTCGAGCACTTGATCGATCGTGTACTGGTAGATGCCGGTCCACCCGGCGACGGCGCGGCGAACCTGACGCCGGAAGCGTGAGATGAACTGAGCCGCGGTCATGTGGTTGGCGAACTCCGGAGCATTCGAGAACAGACGGCGCAGATCGCGATCGTAGAAGTTCGGGTGGTCGACGCCGTAGTGCTTCCGTTTGTTGCGATAGTGCTGACGCAGCGTTGTTCGCAAGCTGGAAAGCGGATCGATCTCGTCGGGCCGGTTCACAGGTGGCGCTTGCCCCGTGAGGGAGCGCATCAGCGAGTCCATGTAGTCGAGCTTGGGAAGCGCCTTCCATCCAGCGTACCGCTGCCGCCATTCGCTGCTGGGCGTCAGCCAGACGGCGAACGTTTCGGCGAAGTCCTCATCTGGATGGCTCTGCGCGTACCATGAATCGAGGTGGAGCACGAAGCTCTTGCTGTACGGCTTGGGCGTATAGAACTCGGGGTACGGTTTGCTGGACGGGCCGAAGATCTGCTGTCGCTTGCGTCGGCGACGAAGCTTGAACGCATGATCGATAGCATGGCCGGCCTCGTGCCGCAGGATTCGCATGCACCATTCGTGCTCGCCACCCTCGACCTCGAACATCTGAGATTCTTCGAGTCGCTCGAGCCGGGGGTGGGCCAGGTAGAACGGAATGGCAATGGCGGTGCCGCCGTCAGGTGTGAACCACTCGTTTGACAAGTAAAAGTGCAGGGGAAACCGTAACTCGCGTGCTTCGAGCTCGGCGCGGAGCTGGTCAATTCGCGTAGCAAGCGTCCCCTCGATGGAGAGCTTCAGGTCCGACAGGCGAACGTCGAGGAGCTGTTCGTCACTGTGTTCAGGCCAATTGTCACCAAGTGTGGCGCGAGGCATGCGGTTGTCGGGGTAATAGGGTACAGGTTATAGGTTATTTGAGCGGTGCTCTGTTCCCCCACGGATCGCCGCCGTGTCCGACAGTCGCCATCTGGTGAGCGTTCATGATCCGTAGCTCGATCCACTGGTTTCTTCCTGTTTTTGTTGTGACGTCTATGACGACAGTACTGCTGACCGCGCAGGAGCGCGACCGAGCCAAAGTCGCCGACAAGTACAAGTGGAACCTGGCCGAGGTCTACTCGAACCCCGGCGCCTGGCGGGCGCAGAAGGAAAAAATCGGGGCTGAGCTCCCGAAGATTCGTGAGTTCGAGGGGACGCTCGGCGCCTCGCCGAAGGCGCTCGCCGATGCGCTCGAGATGATGTCGAGGCTCGACAAGGAGCTGACGCGCCTCTACGTCTACGCCAGCATGTTGTCGGATGAAGACACGCGGCAGTCTGGTCCGCAGGGCATGCAGCAGGAGATGCAGCAGCTCGCGTCTGCCTTCGCCGCGCAGGCCTCGTTCATCGAGCCCGAGATTCTCAAGGTCGGCACGGCCACGATCGAGAAGTTCATCGTCACCGAGCCGCGGCTGACGCCGTATCGCTTCTATCTCAGGGACATCGCGCGACGTGCGGCGCACACGTTGTCGGACGCCGAAGAGAAACTCCTCGCTGACGCCGGGCCGTTGGCCGCCTCGCCCAGCAACATCTACACGATCCTGACCAACGCCGACTTCCCGTATCCAACGATCACGTTGAGCGACGGCAAGTCGTTGAAGATCGATCAAGCCGGCTACACCGAAGTGCGCGCCTCGTCCAACCGCGAGGATCGGAAGACGGCGATGTCGGCGTTTTTCACAGCGCTGGGCGGATTCGGACGCACGCTCGGCATGTCGATGAACGCCAACGTGCAGAAGGATCTCTTTTACTCTCGGGCCCGGAAGTACAACGGCAACCTCGAAGCGGCGTTGAACGGTCCGAACATTCCGGGTTCCGTCTACACGCGGCTGATCGACGGCGTGAACAAGCACCTTCCGACGTTCCATCGGTATCTGCGGCTGCGGAAGCGGATGCTGGGACTGACCACCGACGATCTGCACTACTACGATTTGTATGCGCCGTTGGTGTCGTCGGTGAACCTGCGCTTCACACCAGAAGAGGCGCAGAAGCTGGTTCTCGAAGCGATGGCGCCGCTCGGACCTGAGTACCAGAACACCTTGACGCGCGCGTACAGCGAACGCTGGCTGGATTGGTATCCAACCGAGGGCAAAGTATCGGGGGCGTATTCGAACGGCGGCGCATACGACATCCACCCGTACATGCTGCTCAACTACCTGGGCCAGTACAACGATGTGAGCACCTTGGCGCACGAGCTCGGGCACACGATGCAGAGCTACTTCTCGAACAAGACGCAACCTTACGCGACGGCGAACTATCCCACCTTCGTCGCCGAGGTCGCCTCGACGTTCAACGAGGCGCTCCTGATCGATTACATGCTGAAGCAGATCAAAGACACGCCGACGCGGTTGTCGCTGCTGGGCAACTACCTGGAAGGGATCAAGGCCACGGTGTTCCGCCAGACGCAGTTCGCCGAGTTCGAGCTGCGGATGCACGAGATGGCGCAGAAGGGCGAACCGATTACCGGCGATGCCCTCGCCAAGCTCTATCTCGACATCACACGCCGGTACTACGGACACGATCAGAAGGTCGCCGTCGTCGACGACTACGTTGCCCACGAGTGGAGCTTCATCCCGCATTTCTATCGCAACTTCTACGTCTTCCAGTACGCGACGTCCTTCACGGCCGCCGAAGCGCTCTCCACGAAAGTGCTGTCAGGCGATCAGGAGGCGACGAAGCGGTACCTGACGTTCCTTGCGGCGGGCGGATCGAAGTATCCGATCGATCTGCTGAAAGACGCGGGCGTGGACATGGCGACGGACGAGCCGCTCAACCTCACCATTCGACGCATGAATCAGGTGATGGACGACGTCGAAAAGCTGCTGCCGAAGTAACGGATCGATCTAGCTGTTTCGGAGAACGGTGACCGGCTCGACGCGCGTGGCGCGCCAGGCTGGAATCGCCGCCGCCAGCACGATGAGCGGAATCGCCGCGAGCAGGACGGCGGCGTAGGTCGTCGCATCGCTGACGGTGACGCCGAACAGCATCGACTCGACGATGCGTGTCGCGGACAGGGCGAGCGCGACGCCACCGACGATGCCGAGCGCCGCCATTTGCCCGGCGCGTCCCAGCACCAGCGCGAGCACATGTCCTGACGTGGCGCCGAGCGCCATGCGCACCGCGAACTCTGGCACGCGTTCCAAGGCGATGTAGCTCATCACGCCATACATTCCGGTCATCGCCAGCAGCAGTGCGAGTCCGGCGAACAAACTGGCGAGCATCGTGCGCATCCGTGGTGTGGCGATCGAGTCGGAGACCATCGTGTCGAGGGTCGTGAACGTCATGGCGACCTGCGGACTGAGCGATCGCATGGCGCCGCTCACCTCATCGGTCAACGACGCTGGAGGCACATTCGTGCGCAACAGCACGTGAAGCTCGTTGCCGTGATACGGGTGCTGCAACAGCGGCATATAAAGTGTCGGCCCCAGCGATGACGCGGGCGAGTCCTGACGCGTGTCGGCCACGATGCCGACGATCGTCATCCACTTCGGCGACGAATCGAGGCCACACAGAATCGTGTGGCCGATTGGATCGTGTCCGGGGAAGCTCTGACGGGCGAGCGACTCGCTGATGATCGCGACGGGCTGGCGATCGTAGCGATCGCCCGCCGTGAAGTCGCGCCCGCTCGAGAGTCGAACGCCCATCGTCCGGAAGTAGCCGGGCCCGGCAAGCGTGAATTTCGCCTGCGCTAACGGGCCGAGACGTCCGCGAAAATCCTGGCCATCGACGGCATAGCCGCCATTGGACCCGTACTGGCCGGTGGGCACGCCCATCGCCGCGGCAGCGGACGTAATCCCGTTCACGAGGGTCAGGCGTTCGACGGCACTCTCGAACATGCGCCCGGCGCGCAGGTAGTCGTCCAGCGTACGCGCCGGTTCGTGGGCCTTCACGACCAGCATGCTGTCGGAGCGGAACCCGAGGTCGACAGCGCTGAGCGACAGAAAGCTGCGAACGAGGAGCCCCGCACCAATCGCGAGCGCGAACGACAGCGCCACCTGCACGACCACGAGCGCGTGGCGCAAACGCCCGGACGATCCGAAGAGTCCGCGTCCAGCCTGTTTCAGCGTGACGTTCACGTCGACCTGTGCCGCCTGCCATGCCGGGCTCACGCCGAAGAGCACGCACGTGATGAGCGACGCCGCCGTTGCGAATGTCAGCACGCTGCCGTTCACATCGACGTCTTCGAGCCGCGGCAGGCCGAACTGCTGCGCCGTGGTCAGCGCCAGCGTACGGACGCCGGCGATCGCGAGCAAGAGGCCGAGCGTGCCGCCAGCCACTGCGAGCAGGCCGCTCTCAGCAATCATGTGACGGGCGAGCGCGGCGCGACTGGCGCCGATGGCGGCGCGAACCGCCAGCTCGCGCTGGCGCGTCGTGGCGCGTGCCAGCAAGAGGTTGGCGACATTGGCGCACGCGATCAGCAGCACCACCGACACGGCGCCCATCAAGAAGTACAGCGTGGTGCGCACGGGTCCGACCAGCTGCTCCTGAAGCAGCGCGGCCACGAACGCCTTGTTCCTGTTTGCGACGGGGTACTCGGTCTGCAGCCGCGCCGCGATCGTCGCGAGCTGCGCATTGGCAGTGTCGATAGAGTGATCAGGCCCCAGCAGCGCCACTGCCCGGTAGTTGTACGCCGTCCGCTCCATGCTCGATGGCTGCGGGGATACCGCGAGCCAGACGTGCGCCCCGCGCGGGAAGCCGAAGCCCGCCGGCGTGATGCCGACGATGTCGTACGCGACGCCTTCCATTCGCAGTCGCTGACCGAGCGCCTGCGCCCCCGAGCCGAAGTGCCGCTGCGCGAACGGCAGGCTCACAATTGCACCGCGCTGCGCATCGTCGATGGTGAGATCGCGACCGAACGCTGGTGACACGCCGAAGACGGACAGGAAGTTGGGTGTGACGAGATATGTCCCGACGAACTCGGCGCCATCGGCGAGCTGCACGCCGAGCTCGCCGCCGTTGTAGAAGCTCACCTGCGCCAGCGTCGATGCGTCCGCGCGGATGTCGACGACGTCGGGGCCCGTCAGACGGGGGATCGTGCGGCGCTGCTGGACGAACGATGTGTTCAGCTGCACGATTCGCGACGCGTTCGGATACGCCAACGGCCGCAGCAGCACGCCGTAGACGAGGCTGAACATGGCGGTGTTGGCGCCGACGCCGAGCGCCACGGTCAGCACGGCGACGAGCGTGAACAACGGATTTCGCCGCAGCGCGCGCAGGGCGTAGCGCAGTTCCTGGACCATCGCGTCTCCTGACCGCAGGTTAGACGACGGGCGCGAAAGAAGCGTTGTCCTAGAGGATTCTCTTGCCGAGCGCGGAGAGCGCGAGTTCAGCCGCAAATTCCGCCGTCGTGTTCCGCAGGTCGAGTGTCGGGTTCACTTCGACCAGGTCGAGCGCGATGAGGCGCTGCGAATCGGCGACCAGCTCCATCACCATGTGGGCTTCGCGGTAATCGAGCCCGCCTTTGACCGGCGTGCCGACGCCAGGCGCGTACGTGGGGTCGCACGCGTCCAGGTCGAACGACACGTGGATGCCGCCGGTGCCGGCTGAGGCGATATCGAGGGCGCGTTCGGCGACCACCGCGATGCCTTCACGATCGATGTCCTTCATCGTGAACACGCGAACGCCCGACGCGCGGATCTTCTCTTTCTCTTTCTCGTCGAGGTTGCGAATGCCGATAAGCGCCGTATGTTCGGGCAGCACCGAGGGCAAGGTGCCGATCGAGGCCAGCTCCGTCGGCTCCTGACCGAGCAGCGCGGCGAGCGGCATCCCGTGCACGTTGCCCGATGGCGACGTCTGCGGAGTGTTCATGTCGCCGTGCGCGTCGACCCAGATCAGGCCGAGTGGTTTCTGTGCCGTCCGGTGAATGAAGTCCGCGCTTGCGGCGACGGAGCCGGCAGCAAGGCTATGGTCGCCACCGAGCACGACCGGAATCGCGCCGTCGTGGAGCGCGCGGCTCGCGACGTCGTAGAGCAGCTGACACACCCGCGCGATCTCATGAATGTATTTCTTTGTGGGGTCGACTGCGTGTTGCGTCTCCGGGATCGGCGTGACGAGATCGCCCCGGTCTGCGACCGCCCGCCCCAGCGCGGCGATCTGTTCGCCGAGCCCGGCAATCCGAACAGCCGACGGCCCCATGTCGACGCCGCGCCGCGCGCCGCCGAGGTCGAGCGGCACGCCGATGATGTGAATGGGTTTCATGGACACGTGTAATGCAAAATGCAAAATTCAAAATGCAAAAGGGAACGCAATCGGTTTCTTGCTTTGCATTTTGCATCTTGCATTTTGCATTACTTGATCTTGTAAGACACCGACATCCCCTCTCCGGACGGCGAGACGATCGTCGTGAACAGGGACGGGTGTGTCAGCACCGTGCGCAGGAATGGCTCCATCTCGCTTTTCTTGTTCACCACGTTGTGCGCGGCGAAGATCGCGGCCGGGTTCAGACGAGGGAAGACGAGATCGAAGAACTTCTTGTAGTCGGGTTTCCAGGCGTCGAGGAACACGAAGTCGAACGTCCCCTGCAGTTTGGGAATCTCCTTGAACGCGTCGCCGTGCACGACGCGGACGACGTCGGAGAGACCCGAGCGCTTGATGTTCTCGGCGGCTTCCTTGGCGCGAGCGGGATCGTATTCGATCGCCACCACGCGGCCGCCGGATTCGCGCGCGCCCAGCCCGAGCCAGATGCCGCTGTATCCGCTGGCGGCGCCGATCTCGAGAATCGATTTGGCGGCGCGCGTCGCGACGAGCACACGAAGAAAGCGGCCGTCCTCTTCAGAAACGGCGAGTTGGCCCTTGTCGGCCGCCTTGATCGATTTGAGGATCCCTTCGATGTCCGGAGTGAGCGTGCCGGAGGGGCTGCGCTGCGCCGACGACATGGAGACGAGAGCAGACAGGGCGAGCAGCACGCTTAGGGCAGTGCGCATGACGGGATCTTATGTCACGGATTACGAACGACGCAGGTTCGGGTCCGTGGTTCCTTGTCAGTGTGAGGCGCTGGAAACATAGCCTGCCGCGATCGCGGCCGTGGCCCTCGCATCGGCCACGCAGTCGGGAATGCCGATCGCCCGGAAGCCGCTGCCCGTGACGAACACACCAGGGATGGCGGCGAGTCGCTGCTCGATCTGAGCGACGCGTTCGAGATGGCCGACCTCGTACTGCGGACTCTGCTTCGTGAAGCGGTACACGCGCACGAACAGCGGCTCGGCGCTGATCCCCAGCAGTGCGCCGAGCTCGTGGCGAGTCGTGTCGATCAGCATGTGATCGCTGTCATCGAGTCGATGGGGGTCACGGCCGCCACCGAGGAAACCGCGCAGCAGCACATGGCCGTCGGGGGCGCGTCCGGGCCACTTCGAGCTGATCCACGTCGCCGCCAGCAAGCCGCGGCGTTCGACGCGCGGGACCACGAACCCCGTTCCCGCGAGCGGATGCGCCACGTGCTCGCGACGAAACCCCAGAGCGACCGTGGCAGTGGACGCATACGGCACCGCGTCACAGAACGCCGCCAACGTCGTATCGAAGCCGCGCAGCAGCGAGCCGGCGACGTAGGCCGGCACCGCCAGAATCACCGCGCGCGCGTCGATCGGACCGCGGCTCGTCTCGATCCGCAGCATCCCGATGCGATGCAATGCGTTGACGCGTACGTCAAGGCAGATCGTTCCGTCGAGCGCCGTTGCCAGCGTGTCGATCAGCTCGCCGGTGCCGCCCGGGAGCGACACGAACGCGCCGTTCGAAGAGGGCCGCGATCGGAGCGCCCGAAACGCACGCAGCACGCTGCCGGCGTGGTGCTCGGCGTCGACCAGGCGCGGGAACAGGGCTCGGATCGACAGCCGTTCGACGTCGCCCGCATGAATGCCCGCGAGCAGCGGCTCGGCCAGATAGTCGACCGCCTCTTTCCCGAACCGTCGGCGCACGAATGCGCCGATCGACTCGTCTTCATCGCCGGATCGGCGCGGCATGAACGGTTCGAGCGCCATGCGCATCTTTCCAGCCGCGCTGAAGATCGGCGATCGAATCAAGCCCGCCGCGGTCAGCGGAAACCCGAGAAACGATCCTTCGACCAGGGGGTGCAACTGTCCCGCGCGCATCACATACGCAGTGCGCGGCGGCAATGTGTGAATCAGGCGATCGCCGAGGCCGAGGTCGCGGCACAACGCGACGGCGGCCGGTTTCTGCACCAGCATCGAGTCGGGACCGCCGTCGACGACCCAGCCATCGAAGCGATCCGACGAGATCACACCGCCGACTCGCGCCGCGGCTTCGAGCACTTGCACGGAGACGCCGCGGCGCTGCAACTCGTAAGCGGCCGCGAGGCCGGCGATGCCGCCGCCCACGATCGCGACGCCAACGGTCGCCATCGGTCAGCGAGCCCGGCGAGACGCGGAGTGTACGTATTGCGCCAGCATCTGCACGTGTTCGACCGGAGTCGACGGCAGAATACCGTGGCCGAGATTGAAGATATGGCCGGACCGGCCCGCGACACGCGCGAGGACGTCGTCCGTCTGCTGGAACATGCGCGCCGGAGGCCCGAGCAGCAGCGTGGGATCGAGATTGCCCTGCACGGCGCGCTCGCCGCCGATCTGTTCCCAGGCGTCATCGATCGGCACACGCCAGTCGACCCCGATGACGTCGCCACCGGCATCTGCGAGCTCGCTCAGGATCGTGGCCGTCCCGGTGCCGAAGTGAATCGTTGGGACGCGACCGGCGATCGCGTCGAAGATGCGGCGCGTGTGCGGGAATGCGAACTCACGGTAATCGCCGGCACTGAGCGTGCCGACCCACGAATCGAACACCTGTACCGCATTGACTCCCGCCTCGATCTGGGCGACTAAGTAGTCAGCGACGATGTCGGCCAGGCGCCCGCAGAGGCGGTGCCACGCGTCGGCATGGCCGTACATCAGCGCCTTGGTCTTGGCGAAGTTGTTGGAGTGGCCGCCTTCGATGGCATAGGAGGCGAGCGTGAACGGTGCACCCGCGAAGCCGATCAGCGGAACACGCCCGCGCAGCTCCGATTGAATCTGACGGATGGCCTGCAGCACGTGCGCCAAGGCCTCGCGTGGCTCAAACGTCTTCAACCGGTCGATGTCGTCGGCGGTGTTGATGGGGCGTTCGAGCTGTGGTCCTTCGCCTTTGATGAAGTCGAAGGGCAGCCCCATTGGTTCGAGCGGCAGGAGCAGATCGGAAAAGAGAATCGCCGCGTCGACGTCGATCCGTCGAATCGGCTGCAAGGTCACTTCCGTCGCCAGATCCGGTGTGCGACAGATGTCGAGCAGGGAATGGCGGGCCCGGAGAGTGCGGTACTCGGCCATGTAGCGCCCGGCCTGGCGCATGAACCAGACCGGCGTCGCATCGACCGGCTCGCGTCGGCAGGCCTTCAGGAAACGAGACTCACTCACGCACGGGAGCCGTGAGCAGTTCGCGCGCCAGCATGACGAGCTCATCGAGCCAGAGCGGCTTGTAGCGCACGTCCGCGCCGAGCGCGCGAATCTCGTCGAGCTGCGCTTGTGCCATGTAGTAATCGCCCGTCACGATCCCGACCGGCGTTTGCGAGAGGCCCGGAATCGTGCGAATCGAGCGGAGCAGCTGCAAACCGCTCGTCAGCGGCATCCGCAGATCCATGATGACGGCGTGCGGCCGGTGCAGCCGGGCCAGGTTCAGTCCCTCGTCTGCCGACTGGGCCGCCCACACTTCGTAGCCTTCGAGGCGGAGCATCCGCGAAAACAGGTCCGCAACTCCCACATCATCATCGACAATCAGCACACGTGGGGCGGTAGACGCGGCGGGCAGGACCACGGGCTCATTGTGGTGCCCGATGGGATCGTCGTCAAGTTCAGTGAAAGGGCGAGAGCCCTATGAGGCAGTGTGCCCGTGTAACCGTGATATATTCTGGCCGTTTCGGCGGTATGTACGGTGCTGGTGGCCTGTGTGATCGTTGGGCAGGAGGGCCACCGGTCGGTCAGTTCCTAGTCCTAAGGCGAACGCTCGCTCAACGCCCGCGCCGTGTGTCGTCGCGTCGGAGGTCTTATTGAGCCCTATCCTCGTGCGGCCCGTGCGCGAGCAGCTCGAGCACGACCGGGTCATTCGCCTGCTCCAGGCAAAGTACAAACGAAAATTCGACGTCGCCATCAATCCCGGCCAGGAGCAGAGCACCCCAGTTGGTTCCCCGCAGTCACCGTGGTATCCGGATCTCGTTCTGCTCTCCGCTGAGCGCGGCAAGAAGCTGCTTGGGGTGGTCGAGGTGGAGACCGCTGAATCGGTCAACCACCTCGAGGCGATGTCCCAGTGGGCGGCGTTCGGAAAGCTGAAGGTCGAGTTCCATCTGTATGTGCCGGTGTCAGGTGTCGACAGCGCTCGCCGGCTGTGCAGCGACCTGCAGATCCCCGTCACCGAGGTCTGGGCGTACTCGTCGATCGGCGATCAGATTCGCTTCACTGCGGTGCAGCGAGCGCCGGGTGCCGCTCCAGAGGTTCGTACCAAACCGGCTTCGGAACCGAAGCCGACGCGCGAGCCTCAGCCTTTACGTGTTGCCAAGAGTGCGGCACCGCCAGCGCGCACAAAGGCTCCCGCGCGTCGACCGGCTCCACCCGCGGCCAAGGCCCGTCCTGCGAAGGCGAGGGCGGCGGCGTCGCGACGGCCCGCGCCCAAGCCTGCCGCAAAGAAAAGCGCGGCCAAGGCTCAGAAACGCAAATAGGTCGTGCCGTTTCTGCGCGTCATCCGCGACAAGCGGGGCTACGAGACAACCTATCTGATGCACATCTATCGGGATGGCATCAGACAGCGGACGAAGATTCTCTATATCTTTCGCACGCCAGGGGGCGTCCGGGTTGGACGCGATCCGCTCGAGACCGACGTACAACGGCAGATCGAGGGACAGTACCCCGATATCGCGTTCAATTGGGGCGCGGTTCGCGAGACGCAGCAGATTATCGAGACAGCGGCCGAACCCCGACGTCGGCGTCCCCGCCGCGACGAGGAGGCGCCACCAACCGAGATCGCCGCTGCGCCGGCCCCGACGCCGGCACGCGAACCGGAGCCCCCGCGCGTCGCCATCCCGACGACGATCGAAGGCGCGACACCAGACGAGCAGATTGCATTTCTTTCGCATTGGTATCCGCTCGTGCGCGATCGCATCGCACGGCGGACACTCGACCCGGCGCGCCAGGAGGCGCTGACGGCACTGGCCGATCGCTTGAACCCGTCGGCGTGGACCGACGCCGATCAGATTCCGGCGGGGCTGCAGTCGGCTGCCGAGGCGCTGGAACGTCTATCGCGCGTGTTCGCGAAGCGGCGGCGCCGAGCACGACGCCGATCCGGAGACGCACGTCCAGCTCAGGACACCCCGGACCCAAGTCAGCCAACGTAGAGCGCAGTCTCGAACCTGCGCGGCTCTCGCTCTCGCGGGGCTAACGCCCCGCTCTACGTACGTGTCGTGGTGGCGGTGAAGCGACGCTCGATGGCCAGGACTTTGTCGAGCCGCCGCTGATGGCGGTCGGCGCCCGAGAAGGTCGCCTTCACGAACGCTTCGGCGATCTCGAGCCCAAGCGCCGGGCCGATGACCCGGGCGCCCAGGCAGAGCACGTTCATGTCGTCGTGCTCCACGGCTTGATGTGCTGTGTAGGTGTCGTGACAGACCGCGGCGCGAATGCCTGGGAACTTGCTGGCCGCGATCGATACACCGGCCCCGCTGCCACAGACGATGATCCCGCGATCGGCCCGATGGTCGTTCAGCGCGATGGCGACCGCTTCGGCTGCGTCGGGATAGTCGCAGGGGGCGGTTGAGTGTGTGCCCAAATCGAGCACCGTGTGTCCCTGTTGTGCCAATTTGTCGGCCAGTTCCTGTTTCATGGAATAGCCGGCGTGGTCGGCGCCCAGTGCCAATCGCATGCAGGTATAATCCGCCATATGGGTAACACTGCCAAGTTCTTGTCGGCCGGTGTGTGCGCCGCCCTCTTGATCGCACAGGGCTCCTCGACCCCGGTCACGTACGCGCAGGCGCCCCAAGCTCCCCCGGCCCAGCCGTCGCAAGCCCCCGGGCAGCCAACCTTCCGCGTCAGCGTCGATCTCGTCACCACTGACGTCATCGTGCGCGACCTGAAGAACGACCAGTTCATCGCGGATCTGAAACCAGGTGAGTTCGAAGTCTACGAGGACGGCGTCAAGCAGCAGATCGCCTCGCTCGTACTGACGCACGGTGGCCGTGTGTTCAACGTGCAGACGCCGCCGCCACCGCCGGTCCAGGAAGGCATCATCCTGCCGAAGCATCGGCCGACCAACGACGCCGCCGGCCGCGTATTCGTCGTCTTCATCGACGACTTGCATCTGGATTTCCGCAGCACACCCCGGACACGAGAGCTGATCAAGAAGATGCTCAAGCTGCTCATTCACGACGGCGACATGTTCGGTATGGTGAGCTCTGGTGAATCGTCGATCTCCGAGCAGCTGACTTACGATCGTCAGATCCTCGAGTCGTCGATTTCACGGATCACCGGCGGCGGTCTTCGCCCGAAGGAGATCATTCAGGGCATGCAGAGCTCTCAGGGGCCGACCGAGCTGCGGCATCGCGCTCACGTCGCGTTCTCGACCGCCTATGATCTGATGCGAAACCTCGAGAAGCTGCAGAACCGCCGCAAGGCCGTCATCTACATCAGCAGCGGCTACGACTTCAATCCGTTCGAGACGTCGCGCCTCGAGGAACAGGCCAAACGCATGGGCCTTGGCATGAGCGGCGACGAGAGCGGAAACGGGCAGTCGGCCGTCGACCAGCTGCTCAGCGACCCGTTCGTGCGGCAGCAGCAGAGCAGCCAGATGCTGGCCGAAGGCGACCTCGTTCGCGAGCTGGCAGAGTTGACCCGTGCGGCCAACCGGGCCAACGCGACGATGTACACCATCGATCCGCGCGGACTGGTTGCGGGCCAGGATCTCGACGACGAGGTGCCGACGCAGGAGTGGAACGCGTACGTGCGCGATACGCAGGACAGCTTGCGCGTACTCGCCGAAGAAACAGGCGGAATCGCGGTCGTCAATCAAAACGATTTCGACAAGGCGCTCAAGCGAATCGACAACGAGACGAGCGATTACTACGTGCTGGGGTACTACTCGTCGAACCCCGACCCACTGAAACGCCGCCGCAGGATCGAAGTGCGCACGACGCGCCAGGGGTTGCGAGTCATCGGCCGAACCGAATACACACTTCGACCCAACGTTCCCGCTGGCGCGAGGGTGAATTAGGGTTACCGGCTACCCGAGCTTGCCAGGCCGCATCGAGGCGTCCAGCTTCGGGCGCACCGTCTCGAAGACGTTCATCACTTCCGCGACCGACCGGGGCAGTCGGCTCATCTTCGGATAGAGCCACCCGGTCTGCCGTTCGAGCGCGGCGCCGGCGACACGGCTGCAGAACAGCTGTTTCGTGCGCACATCGGCCGCGGCCGCCTGCCACGGGATGATGCTCATCCCAAGCCCGCTTCGCACCATCGCCTTGATGATCTCGACGTTCTCTGTCTCCATGATGATCTGAGGCGCGATCCGTTCCCGGGCGAAGAACTCTTCGACCAGCCGCCTCGTGATGGAACCCGTTTCGAAGAGGACGAAGGGCTGCTTGTCGAGATCTTGCGGCGTGATCGTCTTTTTCTTGGCGATCGGGTGCGTCGGATAGGTGATGAGCAGCAGCTCCTCGCGCAAGACTGGCACTGCTACGAGATCGGACGCTTCGACAGGCAGGGTTAGTAAGCCGAGATCGCCGCCGCCGGACCGGAGCATCGCGATCGATCGCTCTGCGCTTCCGACCGTGACCTTCATATCCAAGTGCGGATGCAGGCGGCGGACCTCCGAGAGGAGGACCGGAAACACGTACAAGCACACGGTCATGCCGCCGACGAGGCGTATCGTGCCCTGCAGCGACTCGCGCTTGTCGCTGATCGTCGAAACGGTGTCCTGCAGATCCTGGAAGACGCGATGGCTCAATTGGAGCAGCGCTTCTCCCGCGGGGGTAATGCGAATCCTTCGTCCAATCCTGTGGAATACCGGCTCGCCGAGCTCGTCCTCGAGCAGCAGGATCTGACGGCTGATCGCCGACTGCGACACGTGCAGCTTGTCGCCGGCCGCGGTGAAGGACCCGGTGTCGGCGATGGCCCGGATGATCTCCAGCTGGCGCAGATCCATGACTCAGCATACATGTCTGCTGCGCATGGAAACAACGCGACTCAGAAGGAATCAGGATTCAGGAATCAGGATTCAGGCCAGGGCTAGCCCTCAGGCTCCAGCAGGTCAGGAATCAGACCTTGACGTCGGGACACTTTTCTCACGTTCGGCCGACGTCTGCTCCCCTGCGCCCTGCTGCTCGTTCGCACAGCGAGGGCTTCGCGCGTGCGTTCGACGGCTTCGTCAAGGTAGCCCTGATCCATCTCGATACCGGCGAAGCTCACGCCCAGTTGCGCGCACGCCACCGCGGTCGATCCGAGTCCGAGAAACGGATCGACGACGAGACGGACGCGTTCGAGGCCGTGCAGTCGGAGGCACATCTCGGGCAAACGCGGTGGGAACGTGGCGGGGTGCGGCCGTTCCTTCTCGCGGCTCTGAATCGTGTCGTAGGGGATGAACCACGTGTTGCCGCGGCAGCGCACGCCCGAGGCCGCCACCCGCCAGCGACCGATGTTCGACCGATCCTGATAGCGCACGCCGACGGCCTGGCGGTCGAGCGGCGTCCGTCCCTCGCGCGTGAAATGGAAGACGAACTCGTGGCAGTCGTGGAGAAAGCGGCGGCTGTTGATCGGTTTGTAGTGTCCGACGGCCAGGTCGTCGTCCAGGTTCGCGCGCGCACCGGCCAAGGCCTTTTCAATCGCGATCGATTTGATCCAGTGAATCGTGTTCTGCAGGTGCAGGAACGGCCGCGCGGCCTGGGCGACGTCGAGCGCCGTCCACGGGTCGGTCGGCTTCGCGCCGACGTTCAGGAACAGCGAGCCCGCGGGCGTCAGCACGCGCGCCGCGCGCCTCACCCACTCTGCGGTCCATTCGAGATATCGCTGACGCGGGATCGTATCGTCGTAGGTGCGATAACGGACACCGAGGTTGTAGGGAGGCGACGTGACGATCGCATCGACGGAGGATTCGGCGAACGCGTCGAGCACGCGCAAGCAGTCGCCGTGGTGAAAACGAAAGGTCGCCGTGCCGGAGGTTATTTGTGCGTGAAGTTCGGAACGAGAGCGAGGCACCACGGCGATTGTACGCGTGGTGCGTCGAAGATCGGGCAGTGAAGCGCTACGACGCTTGCGCGGCCGCCATCGACTGCGCGGCGGCGCTCAGATGCTCTGGAATCGTGTGATTTCGGCGATGTCCGTGGAGTTCGCACTGCGTACCCTTCTCCTCCACGTACGACACCTCACGACTCGTCGCCAGCTCGCGATACCTGCCGATCACGCAACCGCATGACAGCGTTCGAAACCCTAGGAGTCGGACCAGGCTCATTGCCGTTATCCCTCAACCCGGAATTTAGCAATCTGCGTACCGCCGTTGGTGACGCGACACGCGCGCAGCAGCCATGCGAGATTCAACGGAAACTACGACGATTTGGAACCTGGGGCGGCTCCGCTCGTGGACACTCGCGTGTCGTTCGGGTACAGCTCGTGTGTCAGCCTTGGATCACGTTCAATCTGTTGGAGCCGTCCTTCTCCTACGGCGACCTCAGGCCGGGCCGAGGCGCTCTCGGGCGGGAAGTGACAGTTTGTGACTGACACTTTGTTGTAGACCTGACATTTGTTGGTACTGGGGCAGCCTTTCTGACCTCAGGCCCTCGGCTTCGAACCGCCCGATCGGATCGCACGGTAGCTTTCGAGCTCGACCGTCCGTTGGCGGGCGGCCGCCCAGCGAGCGCGCGCCAGTCGAATCAGAAACGCGGCGTGGAGGAGTCCCACCACGGCCAGCTCGATGCGGGTCGTGTTCGCGGAGAACAGGGGAATCACGTTCGCGATCGTGGCACCGCCGAGCAAGACCGTGAACAACGGATCGACGCCGCCTCCTGGGAGCGCGGGGCCCACCAACATGCACGTCGTTTCCCACTGTGGCCCGTCATTTCCCACCTCGTAATAGACCTGGAGGTAGCGGCCGATTCGTTCCACGCCGACATGTAGAGCGTGGATTCCCTCGAAGCCTGCGGCCAGTATGGCGAGCGAGAACACGCTGGCCAGGGGTGTCGTGTGGCCCGTAATGAGGATGGTGGAGACGAGGATTGCCCACCCGAGCATGGTCACCGGCAGGAGGATGATGCGGACCGTTCCACGGGTCGAGATCGTATGTCTGAGTATCTTGAACTCGGATTCGGTCAGGCCCATGACGAGCTGGCACCTTTCTTGGAAGGGCCGGGCCTGTAGAGAAAACGTCGGCCGGCGCGAGTCAAAGGACTTGCCAAGTGCAGTTTGTCTGCTAGAATGCCGATACCTCTTGTAACCAGCTGTCTCGTAAAGGCTTCCCCGTGATCCGATTCCGAATCTCTACGATTGTCCACCGTCTCGGTATCCTCACGGCTCTTCTGTGTTTTGGCCTCTCGGCCGACACTTTTGCTGGCCAGACGAGCCGGCGGCCGTCGAGCCCGTCAAAGCGGCTCACGCTCGCCAAAACGACCAAGAGCAAGACCACCTATTCGGCCGCGAACTCGCGCCGCCGTCGTCAGAGCGTTGCCCGTGCCCGGGCCGCGGCGCAGGCGCGCGTCCTTCGTGAGGCCCAGGAACCTCGATACAAGCTCGACGCGAGCGGTGCGCTCGTCCCGGACGTGCGTGCGGAAGCCGCCATTATCTACGACTCGACCACCGGTCAGGTCCTCTGGGAGCTCAACTCGCAGAACCAGCGGTCGATCGCCAGCATCACGAAGGTGATGACGGCGGCGGTGTTCATGGAGGATTCTCCCGACCTTTCGGAGACGGTGACCGTCGAGCGGTCCGATGTCCGCGCGGCCTCGACCACCTACCTGCGCGCCGGTTACAAGGTCACCAAGGGCGATCTGCTGCATCTGACGCTCATCGCGTCTGACAACGCCGCGGCACGTGCGCTCGCGCGCGTCTCGAAGTACGGCTCGGACGCGTTCATCGATCGCATGAACCAGAAGGCCAAGGAGCTCGGGCTGACGAGCACCAGCTATTCCGACCCGTCAGGTTTGCTCTCGGCCAATGTGTCGTCGGCGTACGACATGGCGAAGCTGATTACCTACGTCTCGGCGGACGATCGCATTTCCAGCGTGATGCGGAAGCAGAGCTACAGCGTGAACGCGGGCCGGCGCGTGATCAACATTCATTCGACGAATCAGCTCGTGATGAAGGGCGACGTCGACGTCCAGGCAGGGAAGACGGGCTTCATCCGCAGCGCCGGCTACTGCCTCGCGACGCTGCTGCGTCTGCCGCAGGGGCCCGAGGTGGCGGTCGTCGTGCTCGGCGCCAAGTCGAACGCCGGTCGTTTCTGGGAGACTCGGCACCTGTTCAACTGGTTGTCGACGAAGGCGCAGGATCTGCTGGGCGTGCCGACCGAAGCGGCGGCGACGGCGAACTAAGACTCAAAACTCAAGACGTATATCCCCGTTGCATCGCGGCCGCGTCGAGCGGCAGCGTGGCGACGCTGTCGACCATTGGCATCACCGGCCGCGTCGCGCGACGGCCGTCGTAGGCCTTGAGATACCGATGGCAGACGTCGCACGCGTAGACACGATACTGCCCGTCGGGCGTGGCAAACGACGTGATGCGCGCGCGGTTGCTGTTGCGGCAGTACGGGCAGGTCAGCGGCTCGAACTTCCATCGCAGTGCGCAGCGGCTGCAGATCAGGTGACGGTCCGCTGACGGAGTGATCACGGAGAAATCCGGCTCACCGCCGCACAACGCGCAATTCGCGTGCGTCCAGATCGCCAGCTCCGGACGCTGTTGCAATACCTCGGCGCAGCGCGACAGGAACGGACGCATCGCCAGCGCGATCACCTGGTGCAGCATCTCGTTGTCGGCGTCCACGGCGATGGCCGCGACGTCGGGACCGGCGGTGGCGGCCAGCTGGCGCTCCGCCCCGGCGCGATACCACCGCGCGACGACATCGAGCAGATTCATGTCGCGCCCGACCGCCTGCGCTTTCGCGTAATCGGGTTCCTCGATCGCGCCGAACCGTCGCAACACGTCCGCCGTCTGACGCACCATCAGTCGCAGATCGGTCAAGTCGAGCGGGATGTTCTCGAAGCGCAGCATCGGCCGCGCCTCGGCTTGATGACGCGTGAGCGTCTCCGCCGAGAGATCGAGGGTCGGCAGCGGCACGCGGACCTGAATCCGGCGCTGCAGCTCCAGCAGCTCGAGATGAAGGTCGACGGCGGACGCCAGCTCGGGGTTGCGTTGTCGGATGGCCAGCAGCTCCACCGATTCACGCGATTCCGTGCGCGGCGGCCGCGACGGCCGGGAGGCCGGATCGCTCACCGTGCGATCATAACGCAGTGCGAATACTGATGGTCGCCTCGGAGGCGCAGCCCTTTGCCAAGACGGGAGGGCTGGCCGACGTGCTCGGCGCGCTGCCGCGCGCGCTCTCGCGCCTCGGTCACGACGTCGATGTGGTGATACCTCGGTACCGCGGGATCACCGCAGGCGAACGGGCGGCGACCATTCGAGTTGCGCTCGGTGGTCAGGTGGCCGACGCCACGATCTGGACACTGACCGATGGCGGCGTGCGCACGGCCTTGATCGATTATCCGCCGTACTTCGATCGCGACTATCTCTACGGCGTCGCCGATCGTGATTACGCCGACAACGCAGAGCGCTTTGCGTTCTTCTCGCAGGCGTCGCTCGAGTGGGCGTCGCACGCGGATCGGCCGTACGACATCCTGCACGCACACGATTGGCAGGCCGGACTCGTGCCGCTCCTGCTTCAACGCGCCGATCCTGCACGCTGGCCGCGGCGGCCGGCCACTGTGTTCACGATTCACAACCTCGCGTACCAGGGCATCTTCGACGCCAGCTGGCTGCCGCGTCTTGGCCTGGGCTGGGAGCTGATGCGAGTCGATGCCATCGAGTACTGGGGCCGCATCAGCTATCTCAAGGCCGGCATCGTGTTCAGTTCGCTGGTGACGACGGTGAGCCCCCGCTACGCGCAGGAAATCCAGACGCCGGAGCTGGGCTTTGGATTCGATGGGATCCTGCGGGCGCGCAGCCAGGATCTCATCGGAATCCTGAATGGAATCGATTACGATCAGTGGGATCCGGCCCGTGACCCGAACCTTCCAGTGCCCTTTGATGCGTCAAAGCTAACGGGCAAGGCAGCGGCCAAGCGGAAGATCGTCGAAACGTTCGGGCTGGCCTCGTCTCGGCAAGGGCGGCATTGCCCGCTGGTGGCGATGATTTCGCGAATGGTCGACCAGAAGGGGTTCGACCTGCTGGCGACGCTGGCGCCAGGCTTTCCCGACCTGGACGCATCGTTCGTGCTGCTGGGGACGGGGGAGCGACGGTACGAAGATCTCTGGCGTGAGCTCGCGGCGCGCTACCCGGATCGGATCGGCGTGAAGATCGGATTCGACGAACGGCTGGCTCATTTGATGGAGGGTGGCGCAGACATCTTCCTGATGCCCTCACGGTTCGAGCCGTGCGGGTTGAACCAGATGTACAGCCTTCGTTATGGAACGGTGCCGGTGGTTCGTGCAACCGGCGGGCTTTACGATACGGTTGAGGATGTCGCGGCGGCACGTCGAAGTGGGGCCCGCGGTCGGACGGGCACGGGGTTTACGTTCAAGGAGCATTCCCCGGCTGCGCTGCTGGCGGCACTGAGCCGCGCCGTCGAGGCGTTTTCGAACCGGCCGCTGTGGAGACGCACGCAGCAGGCCGGCATGCGGCAGGATTTTTCGTGGGACGCGTCGGCGCGCGCATACGTCGACGTATACGAGCGGGCGGCCACAATGACGCACGCCGTGCCCGATTCGGTAGGAGACCGCTGATGGCATCAGAAAAGGTGAAGACGTTCACGGACAACAACTTTGACGATGAGACCAAGAAGGGCGTGGTGCTCGTCGACTTCTGGGCCGAATGGTGCGGTCCGTGCCGGCGGCTCGCGCCGACGGTCGACGCGCTGGCGTCGGAGTTCGACGGTCGCGTCACCGTGGCGAAGTTGAACGTCGACGAGAACCCCAACGTCCCGGGTCGCTACGCCGTGCGCGGTATTCCGACCCTGCTGCTGTTCAAGGAAGGCGAGCTGACCGAGACGATTGTCGGCCTTCGTTCGAAGGAAGACATCGCCCGTTTGCTCGAGCGTCACCTCCCCGCCTCGACATCTGTCGAATCGCGCGGAGCGTAATGTGGCCGATCGCAAGGTCGTGATCATCGGGTCGGGGCCGGCCGGCTTGACCGCCGCCTTGTATACGGCGCGCGCCAATCTCACGCCGCTGCTCGTCGAAGGGCTCGAGGCCGGTGGTCAGCTGATGCTGACGACCATGGTCGAGAACTGGCCAGGGTTCCGTGACGGCATCATGGGGCCCGACCTGATGACTGAGATGCGGGCCCAGGCCGAGCGCTTCGGCGCGGAAATCGTGCAAGGCAACGTCACGCGCGTCGACCTGCAGCAGCGGCCGTTCAAGATCACCTTCGAGGACGGCAAGCACGTCACGACCGAGACGGTGATCATCGCGACCGGCGCGTCGGCACGATGGCTCGAGATCGGCTCCGATCGCAAGCTCGCCGGCCACGGCGTCTCGACGTGCGCCACGTGCGACGGCTACTTCTTCCGCGGCAAGCCGATCGCCGTCGTCGGCGGCGGCGATTCCGCGATGGAGGAAGCGATCTACCTGACCCGCTTCGCGTCGAAGGTGTCGGTCATTCACCGGCGCGACTCGCTTCGCGCGTCGAAGATCATGCAGGACAAGGCGTTCGCGAACCCGAAGATCGAGTTCATCTGGGACTCGGAGATCGCTGAAGTGCAGCCGACGCCCAATGGCGAAGTTGGCGGTGTGTTGGTCCGAAATCTCAAGACCGGACACCTGCGCCAGTTGCCGCTCGACGGTGTGTTCATCGCGATTGGCCACACGCCGAACACGTCGCTGTTCGTCGGTCAGATCGAGCTCGACGAAAACGGCTATATCCGCACGCGCGGCGGTTCGCGTACCAGTGTGCCGGGCGTGTTCGCTGCGGGAGATGTGCAGGATCACATCTATCGGCAGGCGATCACGGCCGCGGGGTCGGGGTGCATGGCCGCGCTCGATGCCGAGCGCTACCTCGAAGGGCTCCACTTGGCCGACGATACGCCAATGGCTCACGCCGGTTGATGCACTCGATAAAGCCGTGGACGGTGAGATCCGTCAGCTCCTCTTTCTAATCGATACCGCGTACGACCACGTGTCGTGGCACGGGACCAATCTACGCGGTTCATTACGCGGCATCACTCCCAAACAGGCCGCCTGGCGTCCTGGACCCCGTCGTCACAACATCTGGGAGCTCGTCGTACATGCGGCGTATTGGAAGTATGTGGCGTGGCGGCGTCTGACAGGTGCCGCGAGAGGGTCGTTTGCGGAGAACGGATCGAACTGGTTCGAGCGGTCCACCGACATCACAACGAAGGCCTGGCAGGCCGATCTGCGTGTGCTCGCCGAGACCCATCGCACGCTGCGGGCCGCAGTCGCCGAGCTCGATTCGCGCACACTCGATCGACCGCTGGGTAGAAACAGCCGGACGACGTCCCGCGCGCTCGTCACGGGCGTCGCCGCGCACGACATCTATCACGGAGGGCAGATTCAGTTGTTGAAGCGACTGAGCCGCTGATCGCCGAGCCTGGAAGGCCCGGCCTACACTGCATCGACAGAGCTAATTCAGTCGATCCAGCCGCCTCCGACGACGAGGTCCCCATCGTAGAAGACGGCCGCCTGACCTGGAGTAATCGCGGGCTGCGGCTCGTCGAACTCGAACTCGGCGCGGTCGCCATCGATCGCTCGCACGCGGCCAGTCGCCGCGCGATGACGATGGCGGATCTGTGCAGCGCAGCGAAGCCACTCGGCAGGCGGTGCCACTGAGATCCAGTTCATGTGCGACGCCGTAAACGTCGTTCGTGTGAGTTGATCGCGCGGCCCGACCGTGACGTCACCGCTCTCCGCATCGATCTTCAACACGTACAGCGGAACACCCGTCGCAACGCCGAGCCCTTTGCGCTGGCCGATCGTAAAACGGTGGATTCCGTCGTGCGCGCGGAGGTGCTGGCCGCTCTGGTCCATGATTGCGCCGGGACGCTGCGGCGATGGTGCGTGCTGCGCGACGAAGGTGGCGTACTCGCCGTCGGGAACGAAGCAGATCTCCTGGCTGTCAGGCTTGTCAGCGACGAGGAGCCCAAGGGCCTTCGCCTCGGCGCGGACGGCCGGCTTCGAGAGTCCTCCGACCGGAAAGAGAGCGCCGGCGAGCTGATCCTGTGTCAGCGAAAACAGAAAGTACGACTGATCCTTCTCGCTGTCTGCGCTTCGCATGAGGAGCCATCGCCCGGAGGGCGCCTGCACGATCCGTGCGTAGTGGCCCGTGGCGACATGCCCGGCCCCCAATCCTCGCGCGCGCTCGAGCAGCGTCGAGAACTTGAGATCGCTGTTGCAATGCGCGCAGGGCAACGGTGTCCGCCCCGACGAGTACTCGCTGACGAAGTTCGAGACGACCGTGTCCTGGAACCGGCGCTCGAGGTTGAGGATGTAGTGCGGAAACCCGAGCGCGGATGCCACGCGACGCGCGTCGTGCAAATCATCCAGCGTGCAGCAGCTGCCAAACGACTGCGTACCGCTCTGGTCATACAGTTGCATCGACAGACCGATGACGTCATGACCCTGCTGGTGCAGCAGGGCCGCGGCGACTGACGAGTCGACGCCGCCCGACATGGCCACGATGACGCGCATGAGTAGCCTCTAATGATCGCACGTTTACGACCGTGGCCCCATCGGATGGGCGTCACCCGCGCGTCTTCCCGCCGCCTTTTCGAGTCGCTGTCTTCGGCGTAGAGGGGCGCCTAACACCCGGCACTTTCCCAATCCGCGGGTCGCCGGCGACGACCAGCTCACACGCGTGCAGGGCAGCCTCCTCGAAGTCGTCGGCGTCCGCCGGCAGCACCTGCCAGCCGGTGACGCCTCCTTCGAACTCTCCGAGCGACCGCATGCTCGGGAACTCTCGTTTCAGACTGGCGTGGTACTCCTCGGTCGTGGCCAGCCATACGCCGTTGTCTGCAGGGTGGTCCTTTCTGTCGCGCAGGATCAGCACGATCCGGTCTTTCACATAGACCGCCAGGAGGCCGAACATCGGCTTCGTCTCCGGCGCGGCCGGCTCCAGCGCATCGAGCACGAACGCGTGTGGCATCGGCTTACGCGCCTTGCGGGTCTTCAGCGGGAAAGCGCTCTTGCGGCGTGGTATCCCTCGGGCTCGCTTCATAACAGCGTAGTGTAGGCCGGGCCTTGCCCGCCTCCGCCAAGGTTCCTGCGGGCCTCGCCGAAGCGCTTCGCCCCAAGGCGGGCAGGCCCGGCGCTGAACGGCGCGAATTACTTCTGTCGTCCGTCGTGTGAACAATGGACACCGTGTACCCGTCTACCACGCAGGCCGCGTGGCGGCCGAGGAGGAAGACGTGTTCCTCGAATCGCTCGTTCACGACATCCGCTACGCGTTTCGCGGGATTCGTCGCTCGCCGCTGTTTGCGCTGAGCGTCGCCGCGACCATCGGACTTGGGCTCGGCGTCCTCGGGTCCGGCTTCACGGTCGTCAATGGCTTACTGCTCAAGCCGATGGATCTTCCGAATCCATACGAACTCCACGCCTTGAGTTGGGACACGGCGAGCGTCCGGCGACACGGCTTCCGCCTCGAAGATTACCGGGCGCTGCACGAGGAGGCCGCGCCGTTTTCGGGGCTGGCGGCGGGCATCGATGCAGCCGTGATGCATGAGGGGACGCTGATGGTCGGGCGTCTCGTCACGGGCGATTACTTCCAGCTTCTGGGTGCACGAGCGGAGATTGGCCGCACCTTGATTCCCGGAGACGCTCCTGCTCCAGGCGGCAATGCCGTCGCCGTGCTGTCCAGTGGCGCATGGCGCTCCCGCTTCGGATCCGACCCGGCCATCGTTGGAAAACGAGTCAGACTGGGACGCGAAACGTTCGACATCGTGGGCGTCATGCCGCGCGGGTTCGGGTTGACTGACGACGTTCAAGCCAACTTCTGGGTGCCGCTCACGATGGGGCGCGCGTTCGAGGTGCGCGACCCCTGGAGCGACTCGGCCGCGGCGACGCTCGAGGTCGTGGTGCGTCTCCGTGAAAGCGCCACGCCGACGCAG
>Ga0111538_10000710_pt1 | contig 45773 bp, 41 predicted proteins | sample SoiMethybrSBSTD1_FD_79669 | JGI IMG/M metagenome (GOLD analysis project Ga0111538, IMG submission 79669) | Bulk soil microbial communities from a Populus tree surrounding site in Tennessee, USA - Soil MetaG P. TD hybrid SBSTD1 (version 2)... | ecosystem: Environmental > Terrestrial > Soil >...
TCGATGGCGCCCACACCGAAGAGTCGCTGCGGGCGGTCGCCACCGAACTGCGGAGGCGTTGGCCCGACCGGCGGCCGGCGGTGCTGTTCGCCTCGGCCACTGGCAAGCGCTGGCGGGAAGGCTTGAGTCGGCTGCTGCCTCTTGCCGATAGCTTCGTTGTCACCGAACTCTCGGACATTCCCAGCGAGGATCCGGCCATCATCGCCGCGTTCCTCGCCGGGGCTGGCGCGCGGAGCGAAGTGGCGGCGGACGCTGTGTCCGGCCTGGCAGCTTTGCGCCGCCGGCCGGGCCCGCGGCTCGTCGTCGGTTCGTTCTACCTCGCCGGTCGAGTCCGGGAGCTCGTCGGCATCGAGACCAAGCCTTGTCGAACCGCGAAATGAGTCAACATCCTGAACAATCGGGTTCTGTTGCCACTCCGGTGTTCGTCGAGGACCTGTTCCTGACGGAGATGTTCCTGATCAAGGGACGGCTGCTCAACAAGCAGAAGCGTCTGACGAACCTGCTCGAGGACTACGTACACACGTTCCTGTCCGTTCGTGATGCGACGCTCGTGTCGTTGCGCAGCAACGAAGTGATCCGCACTCCGAGCGTGATGGTCAACGTGGATCGCGTGATCCTCGCGCACGAGCTCGTCGACGTGGCCGGGGACGAGGGCATGCGGCGCCTTGCCGCGAACGAGAAGAGCGCCACGATCCGCGCGTTCTACAGCGGGGTGACGCAGTTCGAGGTCTCGGGCCAGATCGAGCCGTCTGCCTACGAGTCGCACGGGCCGAGGGCGGCCAAGTACTTCATCATGCAGAAACCCGTGGTGCGCGGGATCGATCTGGGGCACCCTGAAATGGCACTGCTGAAGGGTCTGGAATACGCGATCGTGCGGTCGGACCGCATCGCGTACATCTACGACTTCAGTTAGTTCCGTGGTGTCATGTCCGAGCAGAGATCCCCGAGCGCTCGGAGTCCGTTCCTGATCCCGCTCGAAGACGGGCCAGTCGCCGCCTCCGTCGACCGACTCGCAGCCGTGCTGACGGCCGCAGCGGCGGTTGCCTGCGTCGTGATGTTGTGGCGCGTCGAGCCCGACGCGCGCGGCCATGGCACCCACGAGCAATTCGGCATGGACCCGTGCAGCTGGCCGGTCGCGTACGGGTTCCCGTGTCCGACCTGCGGCTGTACGACGGCGGCATGCCATCTCGTGCACGGGAACGTGCTGCAAGCGTTCGTCACGCAGCCGTTCGGAATGCTCGTGGCCGCCGCCGGAGTGCTGCTGGGCGCGCACGCTCTGTGGTGCCTCGTGCGCAGGCGATCGTTCGTCGACCTGTTGGTGCGGTTGCCGTTCTGGCGGATCGTTGCGGCTGCCTTCGCGCTGCTGTTGCTCGCGTGGGGCTACAAGTGCCTCGTTTGGCAACCGTAGGGATCCCTGCAGCGTGTTCCGGGACGCCTACCGCCGCGGTCGCCGCCGCGCCCCGCCGCGCGGACGCTGCTTCGCGGTCTGGCTCTCGGGCCGCTCCGAGACGAGGGCTTCGTGCAGCATCGTCAGATACGACTGCAACCGACTCTCGGCGATTTCGCCGCGGGCGACCGCTGCCTGCACGGCGCAATCCTGCTGGCCGTCGTGCAAGCAGCTGCGGTAGGCGCATTGGGGCAGCAGCGCGCCGATCTCCGCGAACAGGAACTGCAGCTCCTGCGAGCCCACGCAGAACAAGTGGAAGCTGCGCACGCCCGGCGTGTCGAGCACGTGGCCGCCACCGGGCAGGGGCAGCAGTTCCGTGTGGGTCGTCGTGTGCCGTCCTTGTCGGCTGCGGTTCAGGTCACCGGTGCGCAGCTTCAAGCCGGGCACCACGGCATTGAGCAGCGAGGACTTGCCGGCACCCGACAGACCGACGACCACCGTGCGGTTTGCATGCAGCAGCAGTCCGACCTCGCGCAGCGGGCCACCCGTCTCGCTGCCGGCCAGCGTCGACGTGCCGAGCACTCGCACGAGCGCGCGTCCGTAGACGGCAGCCCACTTCACCGCTGCTTCGGCGTCGAGATCGACCTTCGTGAGCACGATCGTCGCCGGGATCTTCTCTCGTGCTGCTGCGGCCAGCACCCCATCGACGAGCTCGGGTTGGAACGGCGGCGTTGCCACGCTGGCCACGACGAGCACGTGCGTGATGTTCGCCGCGATGACCTGCGCGCGTTCTTCGCCTTCGCTCGCGGTGCGCCGATGCAGCTGCGAGGTGCGCGGCAGCATCGCTTCGATCGCGTTGCCCGTCTTGTCCAAGACGACGCGGTCGCCGACCGTGAGTGGCTGCTTCTCGTGCGATCTCGCCTCGAACAGCCTGCCCAGAAGAGGCAGCTGCCGGCGTTCGCCACCGACCTCGACATGGCAGACCTTGGCATCGATGCGTAGAACGAGGCCTTGCTGCGATGACGGTTGCATCCGGAACGAAGTGTGTTGGTAGGTTGGCACCGAGTCCGACGGGGGCCCTGCATCTCGGCAACGCGCGCACGTTCTTGTTGGCGTGGCTGTCGATCCGGTCGCAGGGCGGCACTCTACTGCTGCGCATCGAAGACATCGATGGCCCGCGCGTGAAGCCCGGCGCGGCAGCGCAGGCGATCGCGGACCTGCGCTGGCTCGGGCTCGACTGGGACGGGGAGCCCGTGACGCAGAGCGAACGGCTGCCGCTGTATGCCGCGGCGGCCCTACGCCTGGTGGCGTCGGGTGCCGCCTACCCGTGTGTGTGCACGCGGCGCGAGGTCGAAGAGGCGGCGTCGGCGCCGCACGAGGGCAACGACGACGGTCCGGTGTATCCGGGCACCTGCCGCGGTCGGTTCGCCGACCTCGCGGCTGCGCGCGAGGCCACGGGCCGCGAAGCGGCGTTGCGGTTCAGCGTCGACGTCGCGCAGGCGCCGTTCGTCGATCGCTTCGCGGGGTCGCAGCAAGGCGGCATCGCCGGGGACTTCGTGATCCAGAAGCGCGATGGGGGGGCCGCCTACCAGCTCGCGGTCGTCGTCGACGACGCAGCCCAAGGCGTGACCGAAGTGGTGCGCGCCGACGATCTGCTGCCGAGCACGCCGCGCCAACTGCTGCTCTACAGGGCGCTGCAGTTGACGCCTCCTCAGTTCGTGCACGTTCCACTCGTCGTCGGCGGCGATGGGCTCCGGCTGGCCAAGCGCCACGGGGACACTTCGCTGCGCCATCTGCGCGAGCGAGGTGTCGCTGCGGCGGCCGTCGTCGGCTACCTCGCATTCCTGTGCGGGATGCGAGGCCCGGGGCAGCGGTGTTCTCCCGCCGATCTGCTGCGGGACTTTCGCTGGGAAGGTGTGCCGCGCGGCCCCGTCCGGGGCGACCGGCATGGCCTGCTCCCTGAGTGATGGTGCGCCGGGTGCGTGCTGGGTCGAAGGGCCCCGAGCGCGTCGATATGTCACGATTCTGTCTCCGAACGGCCGACGGTTAAGAATGGCGAGATACGGCGGTTCAAGTCGTCCCCGGCCTTCTCTGGACGCTGGAAGACGCCATGGCGCTAGAACTTGCGATACTCGACGACCAGGACAGAGCCGTGCGTTCGGTCGAAGTCGGCGTGGACGAACATTGGGTGATTGTCCACCGCGCACAGGAACGAGCGCTGCATCTGCTGGGACGGCTGCGGAATTACTATCGGGATGCGCGCTTCGAGGTGCATGAGCTGCCGGGGTTGATGACGGAGATCCAGACGCTGGCGGGGGTGTTTCCAGAGAACAGTGCTGCAAGACAGCTGCTTGCCGAGTTGGAAGGCATCTGCGTGCAGGCGATCGATACGCGGCGCCCCCTCGTCACGCTGACTGACTAGCTGCAGCGTCGCAGCCGCTTCGATTCACCGCGTGGGGCTCGTGCTCGGGCGCAAGCCACGCAGCCACGGTTCGTCCGCGAGCTCCGCGGACAGGCGCAGGAGGTCCTTGCAGCTTGCGTCATCGAGCAGTGCGCTCGCGGCAGCGAGCCCGGCGTCCCAGCAGCCGATCGCGAACATGCGCGCCGCCGGTGGTACATCACGAGCCTGCATGCTGTCGACGAACGCACGCAGCTCCCGCCGGAAGCCGTCGTGCCAGGTGCGATGGTCCAACGGCCCTTTCTGTTTTCCGGGCAGTGCCTGCGCGAGCAGCGCGGCTGCTTCCTCACGCAGATCACTCGGCAGCGTCGCGACCAGCTGCGCGAGGTCGTCTGTCGACAGCGGTACCGGGTGTTCGGCTGCCTGTGCCGGCAGGAACCACGAACGAACTGCGAGTCCGACGGCCGTTGTGCACACGAGCAGCGTGCCCACTGCCATGGTCCAGAGCCGGCTGCGCTGGCGGGCCTGCGCCTTCCGCTCCACATGCAACTGCTCGACTGCGCGCTGGCAGTGTGCCGTCACCGTGCGCCAGTGCTCCAGCAGGCGGACCATGCGTCCTGGCGGATCGATGCCCATGCCCGTCGTCATCGACGTCGACAGTCGCTCGAGCGTCGCGCGCGCGAGTCGCAAGCGGTCTCCCGGATCGACGGTGCCGTCGAGCTGATGTTCGGCCAGCCCGGACTGCTCGAGGGCAAGCTGCGTCTCGACGTCGCGCAGATCGTGGCCGTAGAGCACGCCTCGCTCCTCGGGAACGTGCACGGTGAGGAACAGCAGGCAGTCGCGCCGATCGCTGAGGACCTGGAGGCGGCTCGCGAAGGTGCTCGATGGGTCGTCCTGCAGTGTGCCGTAGAGCGAACCCAGCTCGACGTTGCGTCGCACGGCGGCGTCCACTTCGCGTTTGCGACGGCGCACCTCCTCGACCCGCTCCTGCAGGCGCGTGACTTCGCCGCGTTCGTTTTCGTCGCCACCTTGGAGACCCGCGACCGCGCGCTCCATGTCGAAGAGCCCCGTCGTCCAGTGACCGCGCGAGAGCGCGTGCTCGGCGCCTTCGGCCAGGCGGTCGCGCGTCGCGCGCGCCTGTTCGATGCGCAGGCGCAGCGCTTCGATGCCGTCCTGCAGCTGGCCGCGTGGTTGTTGCCCGCGATCGACGAAGGCTTCGAGGATGCGCAGGGAGTCGAGACGTCCCAACGCGAGCTGCAAGGGTCGCACGGGCACCGGCACCGCTTGCAGTTTCTGTTGCGCGTCGGCCAGCAGGGCCCAGGCCTGGTCGGTCAAGTGGGCGAGGGCCTGCGTCAGCACGTCGAGGGCTGGCTGAACCTGCACGAGGTGCGGGAACTCCTCGGCGAGGTTCGCGAGCGTGATCTGCAGGCTGCGCAGACCGACGGCGCCCCCCGTCACGTCACCGCGGGTCCGACGCTGGCACGCCATTGCGGCGGCCGCGACGAGGCTGGCCAGCGGCTGCAAGGCCACTGCGTCCCACAGCGGGCCGACGCTCTCGACATTCGGTTCGGCCCTCGCCACACGATCGCAGTAGAACGCGAGCCGGTGCAGCTGGTCGCGGCGACGTGCCGCTGTCGGCGACGCGCCGCCGAGCCGCGCTGCCATGTGGTCCACCGCAGCTTCGGCAGCGCGGAGGTCGAGCTGCCGTTCGGCGGCGGCGATGGCTCCGACGTCGAGCGCGAGCTCCTGCCGTGCCATCGCGAGCTGGTCGCGAAGCCGGTGCAGGAATGCGATCGGGTTGCGGTGCAGCAGTCCCACGGTGGCCGGTGATTCCTCACTCGGGATCGGGCAACCACCGGGCAGGGCGCGCGCTGTCTCCGCGAGGGCCTCGGCGTCTGCGAGCCAGCTCGCGCACTGGTCGAATTCTTCGGCCCGGCAGAGGGTGCTGACCTGCTCGGCCGCGCGGGCCAACACGGCGCCGGCCGCGCGGCACAACTCGCGACGCCACTGCAGCGTCGCGAGGTGGCGTGGGAACCGAGCGAGCACGCGGCCCGCAACACCGAGTTCGCGAGCGATGGCAGCCGGCTCCGCCGGCTGGTTGGACGGGACACGCAGCAGACTTGGCAGCCGATCGGCGAGTCGGTGGCAGCGTCTCCAGAAACGCCGGTGTGTTTCGGCAAAGGGCGATGTGCCGGCCGGCTCGTGCTGCAGTCGGCCGGAACTCGCATCGTCCAGCGTCGCCTCGTCGGGATCCGCGTCGAGACGATCCGCGAGCGTTGCGAGAGTCGTCGCGAGAACGGCGGCGGTCGGTCGCTCGGCAGGATTGGCTGCCGTGCACGCGCGTACGATCGCGACGACGTCGGGGTGCTGTGGCAACTCGGTCGCTTGTCCGCCGCGCAAGAGCCAGCTCAGAGAGGCTCCCAGCCCGTACACGTCGAAGGCGGAGTCGGGAGGAGCGCCCTGCGTCGCCTCGGGTGGCGCAAATCCGTGGCTGCCTCCCGTGAACGCAACAGCGTCGGCTCGGCGCGATACGGCGATCGGGCGCGCGTGTTCGAAGTCGAGCAGCAGTGTCGTCGCGGCCGTGCGCAGCAGATTCCGCGGCTTGACGTCCCCGTGACAGAGACCCCCGGGTGCGGCGGGGACACGCAGCCCGTGCAGGCGCGCCAACGTCGCGGCGACCGGTGCCAGCAACCTGCAGGCGTGGGCGGCCGGCACCGAACCGAGTTCGGCGACGAGGCTGTCGAGGTCCGTTCCCACCTCGAAGTTCGTCGTCACGCACGGCCGATTCGCAGCCGGATCGATGCCAACGCTGCGATAGACGGCAACGCCGGAGCCCGCGGCAAGACGTGCCATCGCGAACTCGCCTTCGGCCTCGGCCATCGAACCCGCGACAAAGACCTTCGTGACCAACGGCTGCCCACCTGGCGAATCGGCGGTCAGATACACCGTTCGTTCGGGCGAGCAATGCAGCAAGCGGGCAGGCTCGGCTGTCGCGGCAGGAAGGGACATCGTGGTGATTCCCAAACCGGCTTGGCCGGGAGCGTCGCGAGCTGGCTCGGGAAGTGGCGAAACGGTGGTCCGGGCGGTTCGACCGCCGGGGGTGGTGGGGACCCAAGGAGGTTACCAGACGGTGGCCGGGCGTGCTGGCCTCGCCAAGCGGTGCGACGGGAATCCGACGCCGGGGCTCCTCGGCCCGGGTAGACTGGCGATAATCCGACAATGCCCCTCAATCTGGAGATCACGGACCGTTCGGGCTCACGCGAAGTCGAGTTGGATGCCGACGCGTTCTGGATCGGGGGGGCGCGATCGGGCTGCGAGGTCACGCTCGATCTTCCGGGCGTATTCGGCCGAGTGCTCGAAGTTGCGCGCGACGACCATGGCAGATTGCGTGTCCGCGCGGAACCGGGGCTGCCGTTCCCGATCCGCTGTGCGACCGGGACCATCGGGTCGAGGTTCGAGAACTTCCTCGACGGCGACGTGCTGAACCTCGGGCCCGCGCTCGTGAAGCTGCGGTTTCGCGTCGATGCCACCGGCGACGAGATCGTGGCGATCGATCCGGCCACGCTGGGCGCTGCGCCGGGTTCTCCGGTCGGCGCCTGGTATCGGACCTTCATGGAGATGGCGGACCACCTCGAAGGTCTCAAGAGCCAGGAGCAGATGATCCCCGCTGCCATGGCTGCGATCCTGCGCGCGACCGGCGCCGATCGCGTGCACGTCGTGATGGACGGAGACGACGGCCCGCAGTCGTTCTTCATGAGCCGACCCGAGGATCGGCGCGCGTTCCGCGTGAGTCGGTCGCTGGTCGAACAGGTCCGTGAGGCCGGACGCGTCGTGCACGTGCCCGTGGCCGCGTCGGACCCGATCGCCCGGACCTTCCACAGTGTGCGCAGCGAGGGCATCTCGTCGGCGGTGGCTCTCCCGATCCAGGCGCTCGGCAAGAACCTCGGCGTGTTCTACGCCGACTGTACGCGCGATGGCGCCGTGTTGTCCGCCGAGGACCTTCAGCGCGTTGCGTTCTGCAGTCGCATCCTCGCGACCGCGTTGGGCAACCGAGTGCTCGTGCGCAGTCTGCTCGATCGCGAAGCGAATACGTCGCAGGCGCCGCATTGGGCGCTCGAGACGAAGAGCCCCGCGTGTGCGGAGATGGTGCAACGGGTCAAACTCTACGCACCGGCCGACTACACGGTGTTGTTGCGCGGCGAGACCGGGACCGGCAAAGAGGTCATTGCCCGGGCGTTGCACGAGATGTCGCGTCGCAGCAAGGGACCGTTCGTGCCCGTCAACTGCGCGGCGATTCCCGAACAGCTGATGGAGAGCATGCTGTTCGGCCACGAGAAGGGCTCGTTCACTGGCGCCATGCAGGCGCGGCGCGGCCACTTCGAAGAAGCGCACGGCGGCACGATCTTCCTCGACGAGATCGGGGACATGGCGCTCGAGCTGCAGGCGAAGATTCTGCGCGTGCTGCAGGATCGGATCGTGGTGCCGATCGGCGGGCGCCGGCAGACGCGCGTCGACGTTCGCATCCTCGCGGCGACGCACCAGGATCTGGAACGCATGGCGCGCGAGGGCCGCTTCCGCGAAGACCTCTACTACCGGCTGCGCGAGCTCGAGATCGCATTGCCACCGTTGCGCGATCGGCGCGAGGATCTGCGCGGCCTGGCGACGAGGTTCCTCACCGAGGCTGCGGAGGAGCTCGGCTACGCGGAGGTGCCGGCGCTGTCTCCCGAGGCGGAGTTGCGGCTCTCGACCGAACCCTGGCGCGGCAACATCCGCGAGCTGCGGCACGTGCTCAAGGGCGCGGCGCTGCGCGCGGGTGGATCCACGATCCTCGAGGCCCACCTCGATCTCGACCGGCGTCCCGAGCGCGGCGCGGCCAGCGCAACGGCGGCGCCCGACCCTGAGCCGCCGCGGGCGGACGCAGCATCGGCGACGTGGAAGGAGCGTCTCGAAGCGCAGGAGAAAGCAGCACTGCAGCGCACGCTCGCCGAAGCGAACGGCAACCTCACGCGTGCCGCGGATCTGTTCGGCGTGCCGCGAACGACATATCGCGAGAAGCTCGTGCGGCACGGTTTGCTCGAGGCGTGACGAGGAGGCGGCGAAGGGCGTGCGCGAACACGCGCGCCCGTCGTGGACCAGCGGGCGTCTTGTCCAATCCCACTTCCTGGCCGAATCGGGCGATACTCCGGGCGCATCCGACGCTACCTTCCCCCGCTTGTCTTCCCGACCCTCCGATTCCCCAGCCACGTTGACTGTCGTGGGCGACGTGCATCGCTGGTGGCGCAAGTCCGACTCGACCTTCCTCGAGCGCACGCGGCCCGACCTTTCGTTGTTCGTAGGTGATCTCGGGGACGAGGACGTCGAGATCGCGCGCCTGGTCGCCGCGCTGCCCGTGCCGAAGGCGGTCATCCTCGGCAACCACGACGCGTGGCAGAGTTTCGGCCGCAAGGGTTGCACGGCGAAGTTGCGCGAAGTGCTCGCGGCGTTCGGCGAAGACCACATCGGCTATGCGGTTCGCGAAGTGCCTGAGGCGGGCCTGTCGGTGATCGGGGCGCGGCCTTTCTCGTGGGGCGGGCCGAGTCTGCGCAGCCCCGAGGTCTACGACGAGATCTACGGCATCCACACGATGCGGCAGTCGGCGGCGGCGATCGTGGATGCTGCGCGGAACGCCCAGCATCGCGATCTCGTGATCCTCGCGCACAACGGTCCGCTCGGGCTCGGTGACGAGACGAGCGACATCTTCGGCAAGGACTTCGGCAAGCCAGGCGGCGACTGGGGTGATCGCGACCTGGCGCTCGCGATCCAGCGCATCGAGGGTTTCGGTCTGCGCGTGCGCGCCGTGATCGCGGGCCACATGCACCATCGGGTCGTGCATCCGCGGGGGGCGGAGCGCAGGCGGTTCGTGCGCCGTGGCGACACGCTGTTCCTCAACACGGCCTACGTGCCGCGCGTGCGCCAGACCGACGATGGCGAAGAACTGTCCTACTTCGTGCGCACGCAGTGGCGTGCCGGCGAATGCGTGGCCATCGAAGAAGTCTGGGTCGACATGCACGGCGACGAACGCGAGGCCAACGTACCGAAGTTCGTCGAGATCGCCGGGTTGGCGCCCGTCGTCGACGAAACGCAGGAGTAACGGCGCGCTTCGGCTGCTCGTTGAGTTGTTGGGCCTCCGCTCCCGAGCTCAGTGTTTGCTCGCCGCCGCGACCTTCTCGACTTCGCGCCAGACACGCAGCAGGTTGCCCGACCAGATCTTGGCGATCTGCTCCTCGGTGTAGCCGCGTGCCACGAGCTCGCGCGTGACGTTGCGGCTTTCGCTCGCGTCGTTCCAGCCGTCGATGCCGCCGCCGCCGTCGAAATCGCTGCCGATGCCAACGTGGTCGATGCCGATGACCTTCACGACGTGGTCGATGTGGTTCACGAAGTCGCGCACATTGGCCTTCGGATGCTTCTCGTCGATCGCCGGCATTCCAGCGCGATACTTCGCATAGCGCGCTTCGCGCTCCTCGGCCGTCAGCTCGGGCGCCGTGCCGTCGCGCGGGCGTCCGAGGCCGCACTCCTCGCGCCAGGCGCGGATGGCTTCTTCGCGCGCGGGGTCGGTCTTCACGAACTCGGCCAGCGCCACGCACTGCACGACGCCGCCTTTTGCCGCCAGCGCGCGCAACTGCTCGTCGTCGAGGTTGCGCGTGTGGGCGTTCACGGCATAGGCCCCCGAGTGGGATGCGATGACGGGGGCGCGGCTGAGCTCGACCGCCTGCAGCATCGCAGCGCGGCTGCTGTGCGAGATGTCGACCATGATGCCGACGCGGTTCATCTCGGCGATCGCCACGCGTCCGAGCTCGCTGAGACCACCGTGCTTGGGCTCGGGCGGCGTGTGGGAATCGCCGAGCTGTGAGTGACCGTTGTGCGCGATGCCCATGTAGCGCGCGCCGCGCCCATGGAACTGTGCGATCAGCGAGAGATCTTCGCCCATCGGGTAGCCGTTCTCGATGCCGATGCACGCGATGAGCTTGCCCTCCTTGTGCAGCCGCTCGACCTCGTCGGGAGTCGTGGCGAGGCCGATCGTGTCGCCGTAGAGGCGCACCATGCGGTGGATCGCGTCGAACTTCTTGTTCGCCTCGGCGAGCGCGCGCTTGTAGCCGCCTTCGTTGAGCTGTCCTTGGCCGACGTAGACGATGAAGAACGCGCAGTCGTAGCCACCCGCGCGCATCTTCGGGAAGTCGACCTGTTGGCTGCCGCGCACCGTCGGGTCGTAACGGCGCTGGAACTCCTCGCGCGTCTTCGGGTCGTCGGGCAGGGACTCGGGGGCGAGTTTGGGGTCGATGTCCTTGTGCGTGTCGAGCGTGAGCACTCGGTCGTGGATCGCGTCGGCGGCTTTCGTGTCGGCGGGTGCCTTGGCCGGTGGTGGTGGGGTCGGCTCCTGGCAGTGCAGTGCCAGGGCGGGAAGCAGGGCGGCAACGAGAACGAATGGGTGCAGCCGGAACATGTGGGCAGGCGTAGCGTCCGGGGCCACTCGGGGCCAGGGGTGGCTCGCGTTTGCCGGCGGCCGGGGTGCGGGCGCTGCTGCCCGTGCTGGGCGGTGGCATGATTCCGTGAACCCACGACGGCCGCGGCAGCGACTCACGATGCGCCCATGACCAGCATGCCCGCTCCCGATCGCCTGCTCGCCGACGCGGCCTGGTTGCGCAACCTCGCACGCCATCTCGTCGGCGACGGCCTGGCGGCCGACCTGCAGCAGGACGTCGCGGTCGCGGTGCTCGCGCAACCGCAAGCCGCGGCGGGCGGCCGCTCGTGGCTCGCGGCGGTCGCGCGCAACCTCGCGGTGTCGTTCCGACGCCGTGCCACGGCCGAGCGGCGGCGCGTCGCTGCGTTGTCGCCGCGCGAGCCCGTGGTCTCACCGGCCGAGCTCGTCGCGACGGCCGAGCTGCAGCAGCGCGCGGTTGCCGCGTTGCTGCAGTTGCCGCCGGTTTACCGCGACACGCTGCTGATGCGGTTCCTGCGGGGTTTGTCGCCGGCGGCGACGGCCGCGGCCATGGGCGTTCCCGAGGAGACCGTGCGCACGCGGCAGAAGCGCGCGCTCGCACAGCTGCGTGAGCAGTTGATGCCTGCGCGCGAGAAGCGCGGCGCCGTGACGCTCCTCACTTCGCTCGTCGGCTGGGGAGTCGTCGTGAAAGCCAAACATGTCGTCGTCGGTGCGGCCGCGCTGCTGGTCGCGCTGCTGGTCACCGTTCCCACGTGGCCCGGCCAGGGCGCCGCCAGCCCTGCTGCGCCGCCGCCGGGCCTGCAGCCTGCAGCCTCCGAGGCAAGTCGCGCGGCGCACCGCGGTGCGACGGTCGCAACGGGCGCGGAAGAGGCCGCTGAGTCCGTGCAGCGGACGGCAGTCGGCGAACGCGACGCAGCTGCGACCTTGAGCGTGCGCGTGATCTGGGAAGACGACCGCGCGCCGGCCGCGGGTGTTCCGGTGTTCTGCCACCGCACGGCGGATGCCGGCGTGTGCCGGCACAGCGATGTCCTCGGCGACGTGCGTTTCGCGGAACTGCCTGCCGGCGAGTTCTTCCTCCGCACGCTGATCGGCGACGGTGCGTCGGCGACGCTCGCGGCGGGTGAACAGCGGGTGCTCGAGCTCGTCGTGGCGAGAGGCAAGGCCGCGAGCGGCATCGTGCTCGACCCCGATGACCGCCCGGTGGCCGGAGCCGAGATCCTCGCGTCGTGGGCGGGTCGCGAGCCGCAGCGGCTCTTCCCCTGCGGAGTCTCGGACGTATTGGGCCACTTCGCGATCGAGGGCCTGCCGCTCTATGCCGTCGTCGGTGCGCGTCACGAGCAGCTCGGCACTTCGGACTTCCGGCACCTGCTCGGTGACCCTTCGCAGGGATCGCCGACCGTGACGCTGTGGCTGCCGGGGGCCGCGCGCAGCGTGCGAGGTCGGGTCGTCGATCCGGACGGCAGGCCCGTGGCTGGTGCCTGGATCCAGGTCGGCAACGGACGCGACCGCCTGCGCCGCGATGCGACCGGGGACCCGCTCGACGTCTATCAGGCTCCGCCAGGAGCTCAGTGCACGAGCAACGCCGAGGGACGCTTCGAGGCCAGCGGGCTCCAGCCGCGTGAACTGCGTTTGCTGGTCTACCGTCGCGGCTTCGCACCGCAACGCGAAGTGCTGCAGCTCGAGACCGCGAACGCGCCGGATCTGCTGATCGCGCTGCGACCCGGCGCAGCGCTGGCCGGAACGTTGCGCGACGGCGACGGTCGGCTTCTCGCTGGCGCATCCGTATGCCGGAGGTCCAGCGACTACCCGGAGCGAAGCAGTTGCGAGACCGACACCGAGGGCCGCTTCCGGTTCGAGGACCTCGCTGCGGGCCAGCTCGAGTTCGAAGCGACGGCCAGTGGATTCGCGCACCAGCGCCGGACCTTCGTGTTCGCAGCGGCTGAAACGCAGCACTGGGACGTCGTGATGCGCGCGGGCTCGACGATCCGCGGCCGGCTCGTCGACAATCTGGGCCAGCCGCTCGCGGGCTGGTCGGTGTCGCGGACCTCGGGCGGGCAGTCGGTGACGTCGACGACGTCGGCGGATGGCACGTTCGAGATCGACGACCCGGATCCCGATGGCGCCACGCTCGTGCTGCGCACCAGCGTGTTCGGACCCGAAGTCTGTCGCTTCGAAGGCGTGCTCGGTCGCGATCAGGAACAGAGCTTCGTCGTCGCCGCCGAACACCAGCCGACCGCGTGGTTGCGCGGCCGCGTTGCCGACGACGTCGGGGCTCCGCTCGCGGGCGCCGAGGTGGGTTTGCTGCAGGACGATTGGCCGGTGCTGGACTCGTCGGTGCGTTCCGCTGCCGACGGGAGCTTCGCGGTCGGTCCGTTGCCACCCGGACGCTACGTCGTGGCGCCGTCGCATCCGGGCCTGGTGTTCCATACTGCCACCGTCGATCTCGCGCCGCGGGAGCAGAAGCGGCTCGAGGAGATGCGCGGCGTGGCACCGGCGCACCTCGTCGTGCGGCTCTCGGCCCCGGGTGCCGTGCTGGCGATCGCGCGCGCCGAGCTGGTCGCCGGGAACGTCCGGCTGCGCGGCCGCGAAGAGGGCGCCGAGCGAACGTTCCTTCACGTGCTGCCGGGCCGCTACCGGCTCGTCGTGTCCGTGGACGGCAAGGAAGTACAGGGGATCGACGTCGAGCTGGCCGCCGGAAGCACGCTGCGTCGCGAGCTCGAGCTTCGTTGACCGCGCGATCGGCGTTGCGTCTGCGCGTGCGTGCGGCATCATCGTCGCCCCTCGATGGCCGAAACTGCGGACCTCGTCGTCGTCGGCGGTGGCATCATCGGCTGCTCGGTGGTTCACCACCTGGCACTGCTGCTGCCACGCTCGACGCGCATCGTGCTGCTCGATCGTGGGCCGATTGCCGGCGCCACGTCGGGGTCGTGCATGGGGCACCTCATGGTGACGCCCGACGACCGCCAGGAGTACGCGTTCTCGGCGCGCAGCGTGGCGCTGTGGCGCGAACTGCACGCCCGGCAAGGCGGCTTCGACTACAACCCGACCGGCGCGCTCTACCTCGCCGAGAGCGCGGAGGATCTCGAGCTGCTGCCGCAGCTGCAGAGGCAGTTCACCGAGAACGGCGACCGCGCCGACATCCTCGATCCGCATCAGCTGCGCGAGCTCGAGCCCGGGCTCGCGCACGACCTGCCCGCTGCTCTCTATTACCCGGGTGATGGCGTCGTGCTGCCGATGTCCGCATGCAGCGCGATGCTGCGCGAAGCCGGGCTCGCGAACAGCAACGTCGCCGTGCGTTCGCATTGCGCCGTGATCGGTTTCGACCGCGAGGGCGATCGCATCACCGCCGTGCGCACGGCGGACGGCGCGATCGGCACGCGCACGGTCGTCAACGCCACCGGCGTCTGGGCGCCCGAGCTCGCCGAGATGCTCGGGCAACCGCGCCTGCCGATCTACCCTCGCGCGGGCAACCTCGCGATCACGGGTCATCACGTTTCGCCGATCCGGACCCAGCTGCTCGAAGTCAACTATCTGCGATTCGCCCACGGCGCCGCGAAGGTCGACCCGACGCGAACCGAAGGTGATCCCGGCGGTCACGCCGTGAACATGCAGCCGCAGACGAACGGCAGTTGTCTGATCGGCAGCACGCGCCAGTTCCGCGGCATGGACCGCACACTGAACCGCGAGCTGTTGCACCGTTCGCTGTCGCGCGCGCAGCGTTATGCACCCGGCCTGCGCGATGCGCCGATCGTGCGCACGTGGGTGGGTCTGCGGCCGTATCCGATCGACAAGCATCCACTCATCGGCCCGTGGCCCCACGTGCAGGGGCTGTGGATCGCCGCGGGGCACGAAGGGCTCGGGATCTCGCTCGCGCCGATCACGGGCCGCCTGCTCGCGCAGCAGATCGCTGGGTTACCCTGCGACATCGACCACCGGCCCTACCTGCCCGCGAGGTTCGCCTCATGAACGGTCGCATCGGTGCCACCGGCGAGCGCGCGGTGGTCGAGTTCACGTTCGCCGGCCGGTCCGTGCAGGGCCGCGCAGGGGACACGATTGCGATGGCGCTGTTCGCGGCCGGCGAACAGGTGCTGCGCCACAGCAGCCGCGACGGCGCGCCGCGCGGCGTGCTCTGCAACATGGGGATCTGCTACGAGTGCCTCGTGCTCGTCGAAGGCAGGACGGTCCGCGCCTGCACGACCCTCGTTCGCGACGGCATGCGCGTCGAACGCGGAGGCAGGCCGTGACCAATCGCATCCTCGACGCGGACGTGGGTATCGTCGGCGCCGGACCCGGTGGTCTCGCTGCGGCCACCTTGCTCGCGCGCGAGGGGCTCTCGGTCGTCGTGCTCGACGAAGGCCAGCGTCCCGGTGGCCAGATCTTCCGGCAGTTGCCCGATGGCGCGCACGGCCACGCGGCCATCGCAGAGCCGCCGAGCCATCGACACGGCCACCGTCTGCTCGACGCCTTCCAGCACGCGAAGGTCGCGTTGCAGAGCGGAGCCACCGTGTGGGACGCGCGGCCCGGCCGACTCTGGTTCGAACAGGGCGACGCGTCATGGCTGTTGCGCTGCCGGCACATCGTACTGGCACCGGGCGCCTACGATCGGTGCATTCCGTTTCCCGGCTGGACGCTTCCCGGCGTCATGACGGCCGGTGCCTTGCAGGTCATGGTGCGCGGCTTCGGCGTCGTGCCGGGCAAGCGCGCGCTCGTGGTCGGTTCGGGGCCGCTGCTGCTGCCGACCGTGACGGCGCTGCTCAGTGCCGGCGTGCGCGTGGTGGCTGCCTTGGAAGCGAGCTCACGTTGGGCCGCGCTGCGCGCCTTGCCCGCGGTGCTCGGCAACGGCGCGCGTTGCCGCGAGACCTTCTGGTACACCAGGAAGCTGCTGGCAGCCGGCGTGCGGCTGCGCTGGGGCTGGACGGTCTTCGGCTGCGAGGGTGATGGTCGCGTGCAGCGCGCTGTGATCGGCAAGGTCGATCGCACCGGCCGTCCGCGGCGCGAGACCGCGCAGGCGATCGAAGTCGACGTGGTCGGCGCGGGGTTCGGGCTCGTGCCATCGATCGAGCTCGGATTGCAGCTCGGTTGCGACTCGCACTTCGTCGCCGCGCGTGGTGGGCACTGCCTGCGTGTCGATCGCGAGCAACGCACGTCGGTCGCGCGTGTCTTCGCGGCCGGCGAGATCTGCGGCATCGGGGGCGCGGAGGTCGCCATCGCAGAGGGTGAGCTCGCGGCGGCCGCGGTCCTGAGCGAACGGAAGGGCCTCACCGTCGAGCCTCGGCTCGCGAACAAGGCCGTCGCCGAGCGCCGCGCCGCCGACGCGATGTTGCGCGCGTTCGCGCCGCTGCCGGGACTACACGAGCTCGCGCAGCCCGACACGGTCATCTGCCGTTGCGAGGACGTGACGTTGCAGCGCGCGCGCGATGCCGCGGCGCTGCACGGACCTTCGTCTCGCGCGATCAAGCTCGGCTGCCGCGCGGGTATGGGCCCGTGTCAGGCGCGCATCTGCGGCCCGTCGCTGCAGGCGCTCGCGTGCCAGGCGCCCGCGATGACGATGGACAAGCCCGTCGTCCAGGTCCCGCTGAAGCCCGTCAGCACGCAGACGATCCTCGAGGCGCCTCTCGGATGAGCACCTGGCAACGCAGCGCGGGCAACGCGAGTCGGCGGCGCTCGGCCGCGGCGACGATGCTCGCGCTGTGTGCGTGCACAACTCCGACACCGCCAGCTTGGGAGGCGGAGCCCTGGCCGGTCGCAGATGCGCTGTTCCAGCGGGATCGGCGCTGGCTCGGCGGCGACGCGGTCTATTCGGTCGATCTGGGCGGTGACCGCATCCTCTGGCTGTTCGGGGATTCGTTCGTCGCCACCAGCGACCGCCGCGACCGGCGCGAAGCCGTGATGGTTCGCAACAGCCTCGCGGTCCAGCAAGGTCGCGACCCTGCGCACGCCGCGGTGTCGTTCCAATGGCGGACCGGCGACGGCGGCGCGCCGGGTCCGTACTTCGCCGACGAAGGCGGACTCGGTTTCTGGCCGCTGCACGGCATTCGCATCCGTGGCGGGCCGCTGTTCCTGTTCCAGACGCGCGTGCGCAACACACCGGGCCAAGGGCTCGGGTTCTCGATCGATGGGTGGCGCCTCTTGTGCATCGACGAACCCGACGCCGATCCGGCGTCATGGCGTTGGCGTGAGGTGACGCTGCCGAAGGTGCCGCTGTCGTGTGTGATCGGCACCGCCGTGTGGCGAGATGGCGACCACGTCGTGGCTCTCGGCACCCAGGGCAATGGACCGCATCGCGGTCTGTTGTGCCGCATCCCGCTCGCAGAGATGAGGCGCGGCAGCGCCAGCATGCAGTGGTGGGACGGCAGTCGCTGGATCGCGGATCCTGCGGCGCCATCGTTCGTGATCGACGACGCCGGCCCCGAGTGCTCGCTGCATCGCATCGGGCAGACCTGGTTGCATGTCTACAGCCGCGGTTTCGGCGCGACGACCGTCGCGGTGCACACGGCGGCCGAGGCTGTCGGTCCGTGGTCGGCGCCGTGCGATGTGCTGACTCCGCCCGAATCGCGCGAGGAGACGCCGTTCGTCTATGCGGCAAAGGCCCATCCGGCGCTCGACGTCGGGCCGGGTTGGATCGCGATCAGCTACGCCACGAACTCGTTCGACTTCGCGCGACTGTTCGGCAAGAGTGGCCAGCAGCAGTTGTACTGGCCGAGGTTCTGGCGCGTTCGCATGCGGGACGCCGCTGCGACGCAGTCGTGAACGCGGCGCAACTCGGCCGTGCGCGACCAAAGCAGCGGGGGCCCCGAGACGCAAACGTCGCGGGGCCCCCGGCGATTCGCTCGAGGAAGCGATGCAGCGGTTCCGCTGCGTCGCCTCGTCCTCTTACTTGTCCTTCTTCTTCTCGTCCTTCTTCTCCTTGCCCTTCTCTTCGCCCTTGGCCTTCTCGTCGTGCATCTTCTTCATCGCAGCTTCCGCTGCGTCCTTGGTGGGATGCTCGCCGCCGACGGCCTCGATGACGGTCTTCTTGGGCTCCTTGCCTTCGAACTTCTTCTTCGCGGCTTCCGCGTCCTTCTTTTCCTTCTCGTACGCCGTCATCGCCTTGGTGTACTCCTCGGCGAGATGCTTGTTCTTCTTCTCGAGCTCCTCCTTGGTCATCACCTCGAGCTTGTCGCCTGCTTTGGCGATCACGTAGACCGCCGCCGGCTTGGCAGGCGCCGCAGCTGGCGGCTTCTCACCCGGCTTGGGGGGGTCCTGAGCAGTCAAGAACAGGGACGAGCAGAGAATGCTCGCGGCAACCAAACGGAACGCAGTCATCTCAATCTCCTCTGTGGGGGTAGGGGTTACGACCACCGATAGGGGTCGATTATGGGCGGCGGAACGCCGCCCTGGCAGCAATGCTCCCGGGCTCGGACGGAATAAGGGAAGGAATCTTGCTGATTCCGCCTTCCGGTGCGGCGGGCCGAGGGCCGCTTGGCCTCCGGCGAATCGGCGCAAGTGTCTGGCTTTCGGTCGCCTGTGTTACCCTGCCGCCATGTCCCCTTCGGCGCACCTGCGGGCGTGTCACTCCTTGGTGACTGCCATCGGTCTGGCCGCCGTGCTGTCGGCGCAGGATCGCTTGCCGGTGCCCGGCGCAGCCGGGCGGGCGGCCGTGCAGTCGGAGTTGCTCGAACGTTTCGCCTCGATCATGGTCGCGCAGCCCCGCGAAGCCAGCCCGATCGATCGCCTGCTCGCCGCGGCCGCGGAATCGGCGCGGTCACCCGCGCTGCGCTACGAGTTGCTGCAGCAGGCCATGCGATGTGCGCATGCCGCCGGCGACGTGGCTGGAGGCCTGCGCGTGGCCACGGCACTCGTCGAGGGATTCGTCGTGAAAGGCGTGCACGAGGCCTTCCTCGTCGGAGTGCAGGCCGGCGGGCGTGTGCCGAACCAGATGGTCGCCGCGGGCTGCCTCGACGCCGCGCAGCAGTTGCTCGAACGCGATCCCGCGGCGTTCGCAGCCGTCCTGGCCTGTGCTCGTCGCGTCGCCGCGTCCGACGTGCCGCCTGGACTGCGTGACTGCGTCGAGTCCGCAGCAACCGACCTCGAGGCAGTGCGAGCTGCCTATCAGCGCGTGCGCGCGGCACCCCAGGCGCTGGGTCTCGAGCTCGCCTACCGCACGACCTACCGCGCGGAATGGCCAGGCCGTGTCGAGGCCGTCGGCGAAGGAACGGATGCCATCGCTCGCATCCTGCGCACCAAGATCACGGCACGCACGGAGCCTCGCGACGTCGTTGGCCTGGCTCGCGCCGGAGAGCAGTGGTTGAGTCGTCGCCAGCAAACGCCGGATGCCATCGCGCAGCGTAACTTGAGCCGACGTGCGATGCAGTTGCTGTTGCCGATGGCCTCGATCGGAGCGAAGCCCCAAGGTGCGGCGGATGCAGTGCCTGGACCGGTCATCGAACCCGCCGAAGTGGAGCGCGTGCGACGGTTGTTGGACCAGGCCACGCAACAAGCCGTCGCTCGAGGAGCCGGATCGCTCCAATTCGCAGCCGCTGCCGATCTCGATCGCATGCTGATCACGGGCGGTGCGTGGCGCGTGGAAGATGGCCGTCTGTTCGGACGCAGCCTCGGCCCTGACGTGGCCACACGCGCAACCGCCAGATTCGCGTGGCGGCGCATCGATTGCGTCACGTTCCGCGCCGGCATCCAGTCCGGCGACGGTCTCAACCTGCGCCTCGCCGTCGGGAACGTGAACGTGCTGTTCAATTGGGAAGTAGCGGACCAGAACCACTTCTACTTCGGCGAGACGTTCGCGCAGACCGCGCCGCGCCTGCTGCAAGCGGGGCGTGAATACACGATCCAGCTGCGGCAGTTAGACGATCAAGTGGTCGTGTGTGTCGACGGGAATCCCGTCGCGACGGGGCCGGGGCGGCTCGAAGGTGCCGTGACGGTCTATCCGGCGCTGGGCAGCGAGATCTTCGTGCGCAGCATCGAAGTCGTCGGCGACGTCGACCTCGGCAGCGTCGTCACGGGTCCCGGAACCGCGCGCTGACCCCGCGCTCGCCAACGTGTCGTGAGTGAAAAAGAAACCGTCGGCTCCTCATGACCCCTTGGGCTAGCATCCCACGGCGGCCATGGCCGCAACCAAAGGCTCGAGGCCGGAGACTGCTTTCATGACCAGCCAAGCAGAGATCACCAACATGGCCCTGTTTTGCGACTTCGAGAACGTCGCGCTCGGTGTCGCCGATGCGAAGTTCGCGAAGTTCGACATCGACAAGGTCCTCGACCGGCTGCTGCTGAAAGGCAGCATCGTCGTCAAGAAGGCCTACTGCGACTGGGATCGCTACAAGAGCTGGAAGGGCGTCATGCACGAAGCCGCTTTCGAGCTGATCGAGATCCCGCACGTGCGCATGTCGGGCAAGAACTCCGCCGACATCCGCCTCGTCGTCGACGCGCTCGATCTCTGCCACACGAAGCCGCACGTCGACACGTTCGTGATCATCAGCGGCGACTCGGACTTCTCGCCGCTCGTCAGCAAGCTGCGCGAGAACAACAAGAACGTGATCGGGGTCGGGGTCAAGAACTCGACTTCGGACCTGCTGATCGCGAACTGCGACGAGTTCATCTTCTATGACGACCTCGTGCGCGAGAAGCCGGCCCGCAAGCACGGACCGGACGAGAAGGCCTCGGGCCGGAGTGCAGCGAAGTCGACGGCGTCGGGCGACCGCAAGGGCAGCGACGACCGCGTGCAGGAAGCCCTCGACCTGATCCTCGAGACGATGGAGGCGCTCGCGAACGAACGCGGCGAGGACGGCAAGATCTGGGGATCCATGGTCAAGCAGGCCCTCAAGCGTCGCAAGCCAGGGTTCAACGAGACCTACTACGGTTTCCGCTCGTTCAACGACTTGCTCGAAGAGGCCGAGGCCCGCAACATGCTGAAGCTCGTGCCGTCGGAGAGCTCGGGGGCCTACCTCGTGCGCATGATCGACAACGACGGCTGAGTCCGACCGACGAGAAGCTGCTCGAGAACGCCGACTGCGTACGCAACAACGGCGTGCGGGAAGTTCTCACGCACGCCGTTGGAGCTCAGACTCTCGGTGATCAGCCCACGCGATCAGTAGGCCCGGAACGAGAAGCCGTTCGTCAATCCGAACTGGAGTCCCAGGTTGCAGGGTGCGCCACCGACGGGGACCAGGTCGACCTGAGCGCCCTGGATGAAGAAGTTGAACCCGACGAAGTTCGCGTTCATCGGGGCCTCGAACGTGAACAGCGAGCCGACGTTCAGGATGTCGAAGGTCGCGTGACTCGTGCAGGGGCACACGAACAGCGGGCCGTTCGGGTCACTGAAGCCGACGATGATCACCGGGATGTGCAGCGGGTTGAGATTGGTCATCTCCGCGCGCAGATAGCCGCCCATCGACGGCTGTCCACCGACCGTGAACGTGGCCGTGTCGCAGCCGCCGCCGAGGTTCGTGATCGCGCCAGGCAGCGACGTCGGGGTGCCGTAGAGCTTGAAGGGGAGGCCCTTGGGCGTGGTTCCGGGGAGGTCCGTCACCTGCACCCACACATTGGTTGCGCCCTGGAACTGCAGCGAGAAACCAGTGGGGTTCATGAAGGGCGTCGTGCTGGGCGGGCAGAAGTTGAGGCCCGCGAAAGTCCAACGCAGCCAGAACACTCCTTGGTTCAGGATCAGCGGGGCCGGCAGATTGATCTTGACCGACTGGACGATGCGGAGGTTGTCCAAGGGGGTCGTGTCCAAGGCTCGGCGGATGTTCGTCAGCGTGTTGGTCACCGTGTAGCCCGCGGTGGCGAACAGGTTGTTCGCAAAGCCAGGACTACCCGCGATCGGGACGCCACCCATGTCTGGCCGGTTGTCGTAGATCTCCACGCGTACGTCGGTGCAGGCCGGCACGGTGCCTCCCGTCACGTAACCGAACACTTCGATTCCGTCGACGAGCCACGTGCCGTTGACTGCGAAGTCATCGGCGAGCGAGTTCGAAACTCCCACCTGTGCTCCATACCCGAAGGTGTTGTTGCCGAGACCGGCGGGCGCGACCTGTGCCTGCAGGATGCTGGCCGGGTTGCCGCCGAAGCCACCGGTCGGGAGCGAGACGAGTGGAGCGTTCGAATAGATCTCCACGCCTTGCGCGGCGACGGAGCATGAGAGTGCAAGCAGGGACACGAAGCGCAGGTTCATCTTTTCCTCAGATGGGATGTGGGTGAAACGTTTCAGTCTGCCACTCAGACGCCGTCGCCTGTGGGCCAAGTTCCGTCAGCATACCCGCCAATGCGCGGTCTGCGAGCATCCCGTATTTCGCTCCAGACTCGTCGTAACCGTACGCGGCTCGTACATCCGAATGCACCCGACCTCTCGTCTCACGAGTGGCTCGCACTTCCGTCCTGACGAAAGAGATGGCCCTCGAGCATGAAGGAGTTTCTCCAGCTCTCCTGACACACTCTCGATGTCGTGTTCGCCGGTGCGTCGATGCACGACGGCTCGCGCGCAGCGAGCACTTCGCACCATGTCGTCGATTGCCGGTGTCACGGCGTGTTGCAGGCCGATGTCGAACGGCGCGCAATGCGACGCTGCAGACGATGAAGTCGCGCTGTCCGCCGCGCGATGCGCGTCCGCATCACGACAGTGGAGCAGACTACCGAGCGTTTGGTGCTCGCGGAGGATCGCGAGCTCACACTGGCCCGACAGCCGCGAGACGGGATGTGACCTTCAGCGGATCGTGGCGTGCAGTGGCCGCGAACGAGCACGGAGTCCGCTCGCAGAATGCGCAGCGGATAGTCCGCGCGCGCCTCGCAGTCCGCGTCGCTGCGAGGAAGAGCGTGGCGCCGCAAGAAGCCTGTGGCTGCCGGGGTCCGAGGCGGTCCGTTCGAAACTGCACGCAGGTTCAGACCCGACATCCACCCCGGGCTTCCTGCGCCAAAGTTGACCACCCAGTGGGCCGACCCTATCGTCTCTCGGCTCGCTGACGGGCACGCATTCCCTTGCAGAAGAACATCACCCTCGGCACCGGCCTGCAGATCGGCGGCGACTCCTTCGTCGTCATGGCGGGACCGTGTGCCGTCGAGACCCGCGAGCGGCTCATGGCAGTCGCCGACTCCGTTCTTGCTGCTGGCGCAGGGGCGCTGCGCGGCGGCGCCTTCAAACCGCGCACCTCGCCGAAGTCGTTTCAAGGTCTCGGTGCGGCAGGCCTGCGTCTGTTGCACGAGGCGTCGCAGCGCACCGGCCTGCCGGTCGTCACCGAGGTCATGGATCCGCGCGACGTCGAGCTCGTCGCAGCGCATGCGGCGATCCTGCAAGTCGGCAGCCGCAACATGCAGAACTTCCCTTTGTTGCGCGAGGTCGGCCGCCAGAAGAAGCCCGTGCTGCTCAAACGCGGGGCCGCCGCCACGCTGGAAGAACTCCTGCATGCTGCCGACTACATCCTGCAGGAAGGCAACGAGGACGTGATCCTGTGTGAGCGCGGCGTGCGCGGCTTCGATCCCGCGACGCGCTACGTGCTCGATCTGGCTGCCGTGCCCGCTCTGCGACAACGTACGAAGCTGCCGATCGTGGTCGACCCGAGTCACGGCACCGGCGAAGCGAGTCTCGTTCCGGCGATGGCGAAGGCTGCGTTGACGGCTGGCGCAGACGGCCTGCTGATCGAGGTCCACTCCGCCCCGGAGCAGGCGCTCTGCGACGGCAAGCAGGCACTGCGGCCGGCAGACTTCGCGAACCTGATGTCGGAGCTGAAGCGGCTCGCTCCGTTGTGCGGCAGGCGGTGGGCGCGGTCGCCGGCCACGGGCAGAGGTGGCAGTGCCGCGGATTCTGCGGCCGCGGGCCGCAGCGCGGTGTCCCATCACCAGGGCGCGCGAGGTGCCCCGACGATCGACTCGCTCGACGACGAGGTCATTGCCCCGTGACTCACCGCGCTCGCAAGCCCTACATCGCCGGCAACTGGAAGATGAACCTCGACCGATCGCGGTCGCTCGATCTGATCAAGACGGTGAAGGGCCGCATCGGCGACGGCAGCGATCGCGAAGTGGCGCTGTTCGTGCCCTCGATCTACCTCGCCGACGTCACGGCCGTGGCGCAGGGCTCTCCTCTGGGCGTGGGGGGGCAGAACATCTGGTACGAGGCCAACGGCGCGTTCACGGGTGAGCTGGCGCCGCGCATGCTGCGCGAGGTGGGGGCGGATCGCGTGTTGATCGGCCACAGCGAGCGACGGCACGTGTTCTTCGAGCCCGACGAATGGATGGGTCGCAAGGTGCGCGCGGCGCTCGACAACGACCTGCTGCCGATCTACTGCGTCGGGGAGACGCTCGACGAACGCAAGGGTGGCAGGACCGAGCGTGTGCTCAAGCGCCATCTCGAGACGGGCCTCGAGAAGATCCGCCCCGAAGACACGCATCGGCTCACGATTGCCTACGAGCCGGTCTGGGCGATCGGCACCGGCGAAACGGCGACCGGCGACCAGGTCGCGCTCGCGCATCGCACCATCCGCAAGTGGATGAGCCAACGTGTCGGCGAAACGGCGGCCAACCTGATCCGCATCCTCTACGGCGGCAGCGTGAAGCCCGACAACGCCAAGGAACTCATGGCAGTCGACAGTGTCGACGGCCTGCTCGTCGGCGGCGCGAGCTTGCAGGCGGAGACGTTCCTTCCCATCATCGAGTACGACCTCCACTGAACCTTCTGCGAACCTACTGCACGCGCTGCAATCGACTGCTGATGATCTTCCTTCACTATACTGCCTGGGTCCTCTTCTTCCTGTCCGCCGTCCTGTTGACCATCGTCGTGCTGCTGCAGGAATCGAAGGGCGGTGGCCTCGCCGAGGCGTTCGGCGGCGTCGGTGCCGAGACGTTCGGAGTGAAGACCGGTGGCATCAACCGGTTCACGTTCCTGCTCGCCGCGATCTTCTGCGGTTCGGCGATCCTCGTCAGCGCGACCTGGAGCTGACCGCCGCCGCTCGCCCCGGTTGCCGCGCGGCTGATTCCGCATGCACCGTCCCTCCCAAAGCATGACCGGCGCCGGCTTCGCAGCCGGACCGAGCGAGTTGGGAGAGCTCCGGATCGAAGTCCGCACGGTCAACAGCCGTGGACTCACGGTGAAACTCCGCGTGCCGAGCACCTGCGGCGGATTCGAGGCCGAGATCGAGGACCTCGTGCGCGAGCGGATCCGGCGCGGCTCGATCTCGGTCGTGATCGAGCGGCAGGCCGCGATCGCCGCGTTGCCCGACCGCGCGGTGCTGCGCGCCGTGGCGGCCGACCTGCGCGCCTTGGCCGAGGAACTGCGGCTGCCGGCGCCGACTCTCGCCGACGTGGTCTTGGCTGCGAATGCCGCGCTGCGCGGCGAAGCGCTGACCTCGCGGCCGCTGCCGGACAAGTTGCGCGCCTTGATGTCCGCGGCGCTCGACGACCTGCAACGACATCGCCTCGCCGACGGCAACGGCACGATCGAAGCCGTTCGCGCCCAGCTGGTCGAGTTCGAGTCCTTGTGCCAGACGGCCGCATCGCGTGCACCCCAACTCGCGTCGCTGTATCGCGAGCGTCTGCTGCAGCGCGTGCTCGAATTCGTACAGAGCCACGTGCCGTCGCCGCCGACCGCGCACGAGCTCGTGCGCGAGGTCGCCATCTTCGCCGATCGCGTCGACGTCGCCGAGGAGGTGCAGCGTTTGCGCGCGCACCTGCGCGAGATCTACGCCGTGCTCGACCGCGGCGGGGAGATCGGGCGGCGACTCGAGTTCCTGTTGCAGGAACTGCTGCGCGAGACGAACACGCTCGGCGCCAAGTCGCCGGACACGATCATGGCGCATGCAGCCGTGGCCATGAAGTCCTGTATCGATCGGCTCAAGGAGCAGGTGGCCAACCTCGAATGAGCCCAGACCAATGAACCCAGACCAATGAACCCAGACCAATGAACACTGGGCGCGGCAAGCTCGTCGTGATCTCCGGGCCATCGGGGGCGGGCAAGACCTCGGTCTGCCGCGCGATCAAGGAACATCCCGACGTGGAGTTCTCGGTGTCCGCGACGACGCGCGCGATGCGGGAGGGCGAACGCGACGGCGTCGACTACCATTTCTTGTCGCGCGAGGACTTCCAGCGGCGGATCGACGAGAACCAGTTCCTCGAGTGGGCCAGCTACAGCGGCAATCTCTACGGCACGCCGCGCTGGCCGATGGACTCAGCACTCGCGCGCGGCAAGACGATGCTCCTCGAGATCGAGGTGAAGGGCACGCGACAACTGCGCGAGCGCGGCGTCGCGGGGCTCTACGTGTTCATCGCCCCGCCTGGCATCGAAGAGCTGCGAGCGAGGCTCGAGCGCCGCGGCAGCGACAGCGCCGAGGAGATCGCGCAGCGCATTGCGATCGCCGAGGGCGAGATCCGCGCCGCTCGCGAGCTCGTCGACGGCGTGCCGCTCTACGACGTGACGATCGTGAACAAGGACCTGCAGCAGACGATCAAGCGCGTGAAGGAGATGATCTGGCCATGACGAAGCACGTGCTGCTCGGCATCGGCGGCGGTATCGCGGCCTACAAGCTGGCCTTCCTCGCGAGTCGCCTCGTGCAGAGCGGGGCCCGCGTGCGCGTCGCCATGACCCCGAACGCGACGTTGTTCGTGGGGGCACTGACCTTCGAGGGACTGACCGGAAGCAAGGCGATCCTGTCGTCGACGCAGGTCGACCCCGATGGATCGGTGCCGCACATCGACGCGGCGCGCTGGGCCCGTGTCTACGTGATCGCGCCGGCCAGCGCGGCGCTGCTCGCGAACCTGGCGCGCGGCGCTGCCGACGATCCCGTGTCGCTGCTCGCGATCACCTGCCGTTGTCCGATCCTGGTGTGCCCGGCGATGAACGACGCGATGTGGACGGCCGCCGCGGTGCAGGACAACTGCGCGACCCTGCGCCGTCGCGGCGTCGAGCTGCTCGGGCCCGTGCAAGGTCACCTGGCCGAGGGCTACGACGCGATCGGTCGCATGGTCGAGCCCGAGTCCATCCAGACTCGGATCGAGGCCGTGCTGGCCGGAGCCAGGTGATGCACGCCGCGCCGCTGCGCGCGTTCGTGATCCGGGGCGAGGCGAGGTTGCAGGCACTCGACTGGCTGCACGTTCATTGCGACGTGCAGGGTGTGCTCGAAGAAGACGAGTCGGTCACGGTGTGGCTCGCGTCGGCATTGCCCGACCTGCCGCAACCCGGTCTCGCCGTGCACGAGATCCCCGTCGCGCCGGCAGATCTCGAGCGCACGGGCCTCGAAGACGACGTGGCCATCCTCGTGGCGGAAGACGTGCTCGTGCGCCCGCCCTGGGTCGCTCGTCCCGCCGACTTCCGCGGCATCGAGCTCGTCGTGCCGCGCGGCAACGCGTTCGGCAGCGGGGAACACGCGAGCACGAAAGCCGCGCTGCGTTGCCTGCATCGGCTGTGGGACGCACCCGCGCGTTTTGGCGACGTCGGCACCGGTTCGGGCATCCTCGCGCTCTACGCCCGCGCGAGGGGATGTCCGCACATCGAGGCCTGCGACGTCGAGCCGCACGCGGTGTCCGCGGCGCGCGCGCTGTTGCCCGGTGCGATCGTGCATCACGGCGGGCCCGAGACCATGGGGCCGCTGGACTGCGTGATCGCGAACCTGACCGCGACGGAGCTCACGGCAGCGCTGCCCGCGATCCTCCCGCGCTGGACGCGGACCAGCGTCATGGTGCTCGGTGGCATGCGGGCCCACGAAGTCGCGATCGTGCAGCAGATGGTTTCCGCGGCCGTGGTTGCCGCAGAGACCGAGCTGGCCTTCACGGCGCTCGGGTTCCGCTGACCGTCCGGCCGGGGTCGGCCGCGGCGAGGTAGACATCGAATCGGATGCGCGACCCCGCGACGGCGAACGAAACGCCCTCCGCGATCGGCGCGAGATCGCGGTGCCGCTTGACGACGACGCGTTCGCGGGCAGCGCGACGCGCCGCGAGGAAGAGCGGCAACGGATCGTCCGGCGGCCCGACCAGCGCGCGACAGACTTGCATGTCCTTCTTGACCTGGGCACTTCCGGACTCGGAGAACATCGGGTCCAGGTAGACGACCGCCGGTCGCTGCTCCTGCGTCAGGCCTTGCAGCCACGGCACGGCATCGGTCGCCACGACGCGCAGCCGCGCCGCCAGGGCGCTGTTTTCGATTGCACCGAGGACCAGCATCACGAGCGCCGGAATCCGCTCGAGTGCGTCCACCTCGCAGCCGAGGTGGGTGAGGACCATCGCGTCGCGACAGAGGCCCGCAGTGGCGTCGACGACGGACAAAGGCGCACTTCGCCGCGCGACGCCAATCGCCCGGGGCAATGGTTCGTCGCGGCGCGAACTGCGCAGCCGTCGCGCCATTGGTCCCGCGCGCAGATCCAAGGCGAGGCGAATCGCGTCGGGCAGCGGCCCATGCACCTCGAGGTTGCCCTTCGAACGCACGAGTTGCCAAGCAGTTGGATCGCGCCGATCGGTGACACCGATGCCGAGTCTCCGCGCTTGCTCGAGATCGCGAGCTGATGCGGGCTCGGCAAGTGTTACCTCGGCTCCGTTCCACCTAGGAGGCATCCAACGTTCGTTCGGTGCGCCGACTTGCATCGATGCCGAACAGAATGCAGCGATCGAACGTCCAACGCCACGGTGCGATACACTTGCATAGGAACCCGGCAAAATCCCCCGCTGCGACCGATGCTCCTGTGAGGTGTTACACTTTCGCAGATTGAGATCCCCGTTTCGATCCGCGGAATCCAGCCCCCCCTCCTTCAGCCCGACATCACTGACCACTCGCTACACATCCATGCGGCGCCTTCATTTGAAGTTGTTCTATCTCCGTACCCGTCTCAAGCGCGAAGCCCAAGGTGTGACTGCCAAGATCCTTGGCGTCCGCCCGGCGACCATGTCGCATCTCGAACAAGGGCGGTCGCTGCCGACCCTGCCGATGCTCCTGGCACTGTGCAAGCACTACGACGTGACCCCGACCTACCTGCTCGATGACGAGCGGCCGATCGAGCCCAGCAGCCGCGATCGCTGGACCGAACGCGACAACGTGGTCGCGCGCGGCAACTGGCTCGAAGTTCCCGAGGGCGCGCTGGTCTCTACTCATGACGGGGCCCGCCTCGTCGCCGTGCAGCCCGGTGCTCGCTACTACGACGCGAGTGCGCAGGCGCAGCGCATGACCTGCCCGAACGCCGCCGCGGCCAAGGAGCTCGAATCCGGTCTGCAGACGGCAGGCCGCCAACGGGATCGCGAGCTCGAGGACTCGCTGACGCGCGAGCTGCTCGGTCAGCGCAAGCCGCGCAACAAGCCCGTCGCCAAGAGCGTGCTCGTCAAGTCGGCCGTCGCCTCGATGGGGAACCGCTGAGTCACCTCACGGTGACTCTCGGCACGTTCCCGGGACGGCAGAGGCCTGCAAAGAGGCCCTTGAAATAGGGGGCCAGGAACCTCGGCGACCGCGTCATCGCGAGCCCGACCAGGGGCTTGCCGATGCACGCGGCAACGAGGAAGCAGAGCCGCTGCAGCGGGCCGAGCCGGCGCCGCGCGAGGATCATCTTGCCGCGCGTGAGCCAGAACAGGCGTTCGCCCGTGAGCTCTCCGAGCACGAGCCGGCCCGGCTGGCTACCGCCACCGAGATGGCGCACGCGCGCCGCGTGCGTGATCCACAGCTCGCGGCCGCGGTCGCGCACCTCGCAACACAGATCGACGTCCTCGCAGTAGAGGAAGTAGTCCTCGCAGAAGCGCAGGCCGTCGCGCAGCAGATCGGCTGCGATCAGCATGCAGGCCGCCGTGACGAACTCGCTCGGGTGTTCTGCGTCGGGCGGCGCCGCACAGTGGAAGCGGCTCAGCGTCCACGTCGGCCGGCGCCCATTCGCGAACGAGATGCGTCCGTCGCCGTCTTCGATGAGGCAGCCGACGATTCCCGCCTTCGGGTGGCGGGCCCTGGTCGCGATCATCTCGCCGAGCGCCTCGGGCTCCATCTCGGCGTCGGGGTTCAGCAGCAGCACGTGCTGCAGGCCGGGCCAGCGCGCGAGCGCGAACTCGATGCCCAGGTTGCAGCCCGCGCCGAAGCCGCCGTTGCGATCGGAGTGAATCAGGTGCACGCCGGGCCGCCCCTCGAGCGACCGTTGCAGCTCCTGCCCCGAGCCGTCGGGCGAGCAGTTCTCGACGATCACGACCTCGAGGTCGGGGTCCTGGCGCAGCAACGACGCGAGGCACAGCAACGTCGAGACCTCGTCGCGGTAGTGCACCACGACTGCCGCGCAGGTCGTGTTGGACGAAGAGGCCACCGCCGTCGCGGGACCGGGGCTCAGACTGGCTGCGGGGGACATGACGCGCGTTGCTCCATCGGGTTGCGCGCCGATGTCATCGACTGTTCCGCCCGTTCGAGTGGAGTATCAGTTCCCCCTGCCTTCGGCGGCGAGCGCGGCGGGGACGCCGCGAAAGCGCCTTCATCGGTTCTCGCGCGGGCCCGGACGGAGATGGACGTCGTCGATACCCCGTCGCGGTGGTGCACGACCGTTGTCATCGGCGTCTTCACGCTTCTGGCTGGAGCCATCGCGCTTCTTTGCAGCCAGCACCCTCCCTACACTCACGGCACCGGCGGACCCGTCGGTGCACGACGAAAGAAACAACGCATGGCGCAGCGACTGGTGATCGTCGGGGCCGGCGGGCATGCACGCGACACGTTCGACGTCGTCGAAGCGGCGGCCGAACGGCAGCCCGACAGCTGGGATCTGCTCGGTTTCGTGTCGGAGGTCGCGGACGACCACGGGCGTGCCTATCACGGGTCGCGCGTACTCGGGGGCTTCGAGTGGTTCGCCGGCCGGCGCGACGTCGCGGTGGTGATCGCGATCGGCGACCCCGAGGTGCGCGCGCGCCTCGTGGCGCGCGCCGAGCAGCTCGGGTTGCCGTTCGCGACGCTCGTGCACCCGGCCGCCGTGGTTTCGCGCCACGCGCGGGTCGGCCCGGGGTGCATCGTTTCTGCCGGAGTGATGGTCACCAGCAGCGCCTCGATCGGCGCGCACGTGATCCTCAATCTCGGCTGCACCGTCGCGCACGACGCCGTCGTTGCGGACTGCTGCACGCTCGCGCCGGGTGTGCACGTCAACGGCCACGCTCGGCTCGGCAGCGGCTGCGACCTCGGCGCCGGCGCCGTCGTGCTGCCGAAGGTTGCGATCGGCGCCGGTTCGGTGGTCGGCGCGGGTGCCGTCGTCATCAAGGACCTGCCGGCGGGCGTCACCGCAGTCGGCGTGCCGGCGCGCATCGTCGGTTCGCGGCCACCGCCGGGCTGATCGCTAAGGCGTGCTGCCGGCCGGCTCGGGGGCCCGAGGCTTCGCCATCCACAGCGGCCGGCGGGCCGCGATGCCGCGCCGTTCGACGTAGTGGCGGGCGACGACCCGGTCGACGAAGCCCATGACCGCGCCGGCGCGCCGGAACCGCGACCACAGGTTCCAGTCGCCAGGATCATCGAGGCGCCAGGCGTCGAGGTCGTGCCGGATGTCGGCGATGCGGCGGCTGTAGAACACGGCCGAGTGGCAGATCGCGCCGCGGCGCAGCGGCCAGCTGCCCTGCCGCGACCAGCTGCCGTCCTGGTGCTCGGACTCGGCGATGCCCCACGCGAAGTCGAGGCCGCGCGCGAGGCACGCGTTCAGCATGACCTCGACGTGGTCGGGCGTGAACTCGTCGTCGTCGTCGAGCGGCGCGATCCATTCGCCGCGCGAGATCTCGACGCCGTGGTTCATCGGCGTGCTGCCGGCGACCATCCAGCGCAGCTCGGGGTCGCTCGGGTAGCGGCCCCGCTCCGGCAGGTTGAGGAAGCGGATCCGCGGGTCCTGGACCGACCGCACCGCCGCCGCGGTGGCTTCGTCGCAGCAGTCGCCGACGACGACGATCTCCAGGTGGTCGTAGGTCTGCGCGATCGCCGATGCGAGCGCCCGTTCGGCGACGAGGCGCCCGCGGTTGTAGGTGGCGATGCGGACCGTCACCAGCGGGCGGTCCGTGGGCGAGCATGGCGGCCGAGGTGTCGCGGTCAGGCGCGCCTTCACCTCGCGACACTGGCGCCGCTGCCGGCGCATCACCGCGAAGCCGCCGCGGCGCGCGCGTCGCCACCACAGGCGCAACGTGGATCGCTGGCGCACGGTCAGGTCGAGCACGACGGCGCACCCGAGCAGCGTGACGGCGACGCCGATGGCGAGCGCCGTCGTCGCCGCGGTCGCGGTGGCCATCGCGGTCGCGGCCACCGCCGCGATCGCGCCGCCGGCCAGGTAACCGCCGAAGGCCGGCCGTATCCAGTCGACCTGGCGCAGGCCGAGGCCGCGCAGCGTCAGCAGCGGGAACAGCAGCCAGTCCGTCAGCACGATCGTCGCGAGCGAGGCGAGCGCCGGTCCTTGTGGCAGTCCGCCGAGCGCCAACGCGATGCCGAGTGCGGCGTTCACGGGCAGCCCGATCGCCGTGGTGCGGTAGAGCACGCGGTGCTGCGCGTTCGCGATCACTGCCGACGCGAGCACGTGCACCGGCGCGTTCACGAGCCACACGAGCGAGTAGAGCGTCAGCACCGACACGGAGAGCGGCGGTGCGCTGCCGACCCATGCTGTCAGGATCGGCGCAGCGCCTGCGATGACGAATCCGAAGCCAGCTGCCGCGAGCGTGCAGGCCAGGAACAGCACGGCGGACATGCGTTCGGCGCGCTGACCGGGTTGCACCGTGACGAAGCCCGGGTAGGCGACCGCGAGCACCGCGAACAGCAGACCGGAGCAGGCGGCAGCGAACCGCGAGCCGAGGTCGGCGTGGCCAGCCGCCTCGTCGCCGAACAGCGCGCCGATCAGCGGCACGTCGGCCATCTGGCCGAGCCAGGTGCCGAGCGTCATGACCCACAGCGGCAGCGCGAAGGCGAACATCGCGCGCAGGTCGGGGCGGGCGTCGCCGGGGCCGTCGGGCCGGTCGAGCAGCCGCCGCGACCGCATCCAGGCGAACAGGCTGCCCTGCACGGCGATCCGGGCCAGCAGCAGTGCCGCGGCCGCGCCGGGCAGGCCGTGCGTGCCGAGCAGCAGCAACACGAGGCCGATGCCGAGCACGCTCTGCAGCGTGGTCGCCGCGGCCAGCGCGCCGAAGCGCTCGCGACCGCGCAGGATCGCGAACAGCGGCGCAAAGAGCGACGCCGTCGCCGCCTCGCACGCGGTCAGCGTCGTAACGAGGCGCGCGCCCGTGGCCGACGCCGCGTCGGCGCCGAGCAGGGCCTCCGGCATGCCGGCCGCGAGCAGGCCGAGCACCGCGATGGCAATCGCGATGCCGAGGTGCAGCCGCCACGCTGCGCGGATGCGGGCCCACGCCGGGCGTCCTTCGCTCGCGAGCAGCGCCGCGTCGCGGCTGACGCCGAGCGTCAGGCCGCCGTCGAAGAGAACCAGCAAGCCGCGCAGCGCGAGCACCGTCGCCCACACGCCATACGGGCCTTCGCCCATGCGGCGGAACACGAGCGCCGCGATGACGAACGGCGCAACGGTTGCCGCCATCCACGCGACGGCGCTGCCGGCCGCCTTGTGGGCGAACGACGCCGTCATCGCACGGCGGCGGGTGTGCGCGCGGCCGCCGTCACGACTGCGCAGATCGTCTCGATCTGCGCGTCGGTCAGCGACGCGTACAGCGGCAGGCACAGGATGCGCGCGTAGACGTCGTCGGTCACCGGCAGCGGCTGGTCCGCCCACGGGAAGAACGCGGTCATGCGGTGGCACGGCCGGAAGTACATCTTGGTCTGGATGTCGCGCGCCGCGAGCTCCTGCTTGGCCGCGTCGCGCGCCGCCTGCGTCTCGAACAGCACCGCGAAGTCCTTGAAGGTGCTGCGGTCCTCGGGCCGCACGCGCTGGAAGCCGATCTCCGATACGCCCGCCAGCAGCCGCCGGTAGGTCGCTACCTGCGTGAAGCGGTGTGCGAGCACCTGCTCGATCGTCGGCAGCGTCAGCGTGCCGAGTGCTGAGTGCAGCTCCGACATCTTGCCGTTCATGCCGAGGCAGCGGCTGTTGTAGTCGTGCTGGAAGCCGTAGGCGCGCGCGTACTCGAGGCGCTGCAGGAACTCCGGGTTGCGCGACGCGACGAGGCCGCCCTCGGCGCAGGTCACTGGCTTGGTGCCCGACAGGCTGAACACCTCGACGTCGCCGAGGCCACCGACCGGCGTGTCGCCGCGCCTGCTGCCGTAGCCGTGCGCCGCGTCGAACAGGAGGCGCGCGCTGCAGCGCGCAGCGAGGTTGCCGAGGCTGCCGGCGTCGGCCGGGTTGCCGAAAACGTGCGTCGCGATGATGAGGCTCGGGCCGCAGCGCTGCGCCGCCAGCTCGGCGGCGTGTGGGTCCATGTTGAACGTGTCGGGCTCGATGTCGACGAACACGGGCACCAGATCGTTCCACAGCACCGCGTTGATCGTCGAGTTGAACGTGAACGACGGCACGAGGCACGTCGAGCCCGCCGGCAGGTCGAGGCACGAGATCGCGGTCACGAGCCCGACGTCGCCGCTGACGACGACGCGCGTGCCGACCTTCAGGTAGGCCTGCGTCAGGCGTTCGAGCTGCTGCGAGAAAGCGCCGAAGTTCGACAGCATGCGCGTCGACCAGATCTGCTCGAGCAGGCGCACGTAGTCCTGCAGCGGTGGGAGTTCGGGGCGGGTGATCGGGATCATCGGATGGTCTCCTGCTTGCCTCGTGCCTCGAGGATCAGCTTGCTGTCGGCGCGCGTCTCCAGACCGGCGAGCTCGCGGTGCGTGCTCTCGCCGATCGCTTCGCGGCGGATCTCCGCGAAGCCCGCGGTGCGGAGCCGCAGGGTCAGTTCCTGTTCGTCGTAGAGGTGCTGGTGGCCCCAGCCACGAAACGCCTGGTTCAACATGCGAGCGGCCGAGTCGATCCACTCGTGACCGCGCCAGCGCACCCAGTCCTGGTCGCGCCAGTCGCCGTCGTACGCGGCGACCAGCGCTTGCAGGTCCGGTGTCGCGATGCGCAGCACGCCGTTCTCGCCGAGCACGCGGCGGCACTCGCGCAGCAGCGCCAGACCCTGTTCGCAGCTCAGGTGCTCGATCAAGTGCTCGCTGTAGATCAGGTCGATCGCGCCGTCGGCGACCGGCAGTCGATGGGCGAGGTCGAGCCGCACGTCGGGCGCGCCGTCGAGGTCGATGTTGACCCAGCCGGGGATCGGGGCGTTGCCGCTGCCCAGGCACAGCCGTGCCGGTCCCGAACGCAAACCGCGCTGGAGCTTCGGCGCCGCGAGCCACCGCAGCCCGGCCCCGCGCAGCCACGCGGCGCCGCCAGCGACGCGGCGCGCGCACCGGCTCAGCCCGAGCCGGACACAGCGTCGCAACGCCTGCAGCGGAGAGCGCACCGGCGGGGGCGCCGAGCGCAGGCATGGCGTCTTCGTGGAGGTGGGATCCAGGGTCAGCATCGGCGGGCCGCGGGGGGCCGAGACCCCGTCGCCGCGGGGTCGTGCCCCCCTGCATCGGCACGATGGCATGGCCGCCTGAAGTCGAACGGGCCGGCCCAGGTCGTCATCGGCCGTTGCGCCCGTTCGGGTGGAGTGTCACCCCCTGCCTTCGGCGGCGAGCGGCCACGACGGGCCCCTGCGGTATGCCAGGTCCGCGTGCTCCCCCGTGCGCGGCCCGAGGCGGGCTTCGATCGCTTGCACGAGGCCCATGAGTCCGTTGTGGTCGGGCTGCGTCGCGGAACACCACACGTGTCCGTAGCCGAACAGCCACGACAGGAAGCGCTGCCGCAGCGTCGGGTGGTCGCGCTCGACGGCGCGTCGCAGCGCGCCGGACAGTTCTGCGGTGGTCACCTTCGCCGTCACGCCGGGGAGTCCATACAAGGCGCTGCCGAGGTGCACCACCGGTGTGCCCGCGAGGAGGCCCGCGCTGGCCAGCGGGTGGTTGATCGTGATCGTCGCGACTGCGGTCGCCGTGGCCTCCGGTGCAGCGTGCGCGGGCAGGAAATGCACGCCCGGCATCAGCAACCTGTGGAAGTTGCGCCCGCTCAGCCCTCGAGGCGGCTCCACGACGAGCACGCACAGACGCGCGTCGAGGCTCGCGGTCGCGAGCATCGCGGCCGAAACGAGCTCCTCTGCCGTCGGCGCCGACACGGCGTCGAGGCGCACGCGGTCGTCCTCGGGGTCCTGCAACAGCACGGTGACGAACGCACGGCCGGGCAGCTCGAACCGAGGCAACGCTTCGTTCGGCCGCGGCGGCAGCGCCCGGCGCCAATCGCACAACGCGGCGCGCGCGCCCGCGAGTCCGCGCAGCGACCAGGCGGCGGGGACACAAGCCAGTCGCGACCACAGCGACGGCACCGCGGGTTCGCGGCCCACGAGACCGCTCGGGGTCGTGCGCGCGAGCAGGTTCGTCAGGCACGCCTCGAGCAGCGCCGGCTCGCCGCGCACGACGCGGTAGTCCCCGGCCGACCGCAGCAGCGCCTTTGCGTCGCCGTCGATGCCGCGCTCGTCGACCTGCAGCGTATGGGGCAGCAGACCTTCGCCGGTCCACAACACGCGGCTGCCCGCCTGTTGCGCAGCGAACTGCACGAGGTGGTGTTCGGCGCTGCGCCCCTGGTGGAACAGCACGAGGTCGCAGGCGTGGTCTTCGAACCAGCGCGCGATGCCGGTTTCGAGCCGTGCGAGGCGGTCGCGAACGCGCCCGCGTCGCCGCTGCTCGACTCGGCTCTGCGGCACGAGACCACGGCGCCGGCATTCGCGCGCCGCGAGCTCCTCGAGCGGTGCCTCGCCAGCCGGACGCTGTGGTCGGATGAACGCGGTGTCACCGCCCTGCAGGCGCCAGAACGCGTGCGACACCGGGTCGAGACACAGCACCGTCACGGTGTGTCCACGTTGCAGCAACTCGCGGCGCAGCCGCTCGTGCAGGTGGAACCGGTCGATGCCGGGCAAGGCAAACACGACGTGACCCATTGCCGTCGGGTTGATCGGTTGGCACCGGAAGGTGGCTTGACGCGGCCGCGCGGCGATCTGACTCGGGTTGAGGCACGAATTCACCTGCAGAGGACCTGCGGCGGGTCGGGTGGGCCGCTACACTCTGGAGCTTCCATTCCGCCCTTGCAGACGGCTTGCCTGCCGTCGCCCACCTGCCTGTCGGAGGTCAGCATGCGTTCGGTTCTTCTTTCCACCACTGTCGCTCTCCTGCTGTCGCACACCGTGTCCGCCCAGACGGTTCCGACGGGATTCGTCGTCGATACCGTGATCCCCAGCGGCCTCACCGCGCCGCTCGACTTCTGCTTCCTGCCGGACGGTCGCTGTCTGATTGCCAACCGCGCTGGTGTCGTGTCGGTCTACGCGGGGGGCTCCGCCGTGACCGTGGGCACCGTGCCCAGCGTCGAGACCGGTGGCGAGAGGGGATTGCTGGGCATCGCCGCCGATCCACTCTTCCCGACGAACGGCCAGATCTACGTCTACTACGCGAGCACTGCCGACACCTTCATGCATCTCGACCGCTTCACCTGCACCGGTGATCTGGCGAACCCGAGCAGCACGAACCTGAGCTTCCTCGCGACCACGCGCCGCGTGATCCTCGCGGCGATACCCGACAACGCGTTCAACCACAACGGGGGCTCGTGTCGGTTCGGGCCCGACGGCAAGCTCTACCAGACCATCGGCGACGACGCGGGGACTTGCATTGCACAGAACCAGACCTCGTCGCTGGGCTGCCTGTTGCGCATGGACGTGAGCGGGCTGGCGGCAGGCGGAAGCACGGTCGCACCGACCTTTTCGTCGCTGGACCCGGGGGACAACCCGCTCAGCGCGGCCACCGACATCAGCCAGCTCCTGATCGCCTACGGCCTGCGCAATCCGGTCCGCATGGAGGTCGACATGGTGACGGGCAGCCTCTACATCGGCGACGTCGGCCAGAACGCGGTCGAAGAGTACTCCGAGTACGTGTATCCCACGACCGGACCGCTGCCGCTCGTCAACTTCGGTTGGCCGTGGCGCGAGGGCAACCAGGCCTACACGACGTGCTCGGGCAGCCAGCCGCCAGGCCTCGTGCCCCCGATCGCGGCCGTGCCGCAGGGCGGAACGTGGTTCTCGGTGTTCGGCGGCCCGCGCTACCGCAATCAGGGCGGACCATACGATTTCGGCCCGGCCTACGAAGGCAACGCGTTCTTCTACGACTTCTTCGCCGGCGACCTGCGGCGCCTCGTGAACACCGGGGGAACCTGGGGTCCCGCGCCGGCCGTGCCGGGGCAGCCCAATGCGACGAATTGGGGCATCGGCTTCACCGCGGTGGGTGCGATGAAGGTGGGCCCCGATGGCGGGATGTGGTTCGCGAAGAACACGAGCACGGCGCCTTCGAGCGGCGGCACGTTGATGCGCATCCGCCCGCTCGGCCCGACCAACAGCGTGACGGCGATCAGCGGCGGCGGCCAGGTCATTCCGGCCACCGAGCCGTTCCCGTTCCCGCTCGTGGCGCGCGTGCTGAACCCGCAGGGTCAGCCGCTGCCCGGCGGCACCGTCAACTTCAACGTTGCCGGGGGGGCTACGCTCTCGACCACCAACCCCGTGATCGCCGACGCGAACGGGTATGCGCAGACGAATGCGACGGCGACTGCCGTGGGCGGTTCGATCACGGTGACGGCGAGCACGCCGGGTTCCCAGACGAACGGCACGTTCGCGCTCTTCGCGCGCAAGATCACCGCGACGCCCGCCGGCTCGCTGCTCGTGGTGTCGATCAGCAACATCACGACCGCGGTGCCGCCGAACGTGCCCTACGTGGTGATGGTGTCGTTCCCCGGCGGTACTCCGCTGCCGACGGTCCTCGGCAACCTCTGCACGAATCCGCTCTACGGCCTGACGGTCGTGCTCGAGGACGCCATCGGCATCTTCAACTTCGTTTCCCTCTCGGGCAGCGGTGGCATGGGCACGCCGAACCTGACGAAGATCTACACGCTGCCGCCCGGGTTCCTGACGGGCTACTTGATGAGCTTCCAGGCGGTTGGCTTCGATCCGAACGCGCTCTGGTTCCGCACGAACTGCGAGACGCGGCAGTTCTGAACCGGGTCGCCTGCGGCGCCGAGCGCCGCAGGCAAACCGGTTCACCACCTCGCCGCGCGCCTGCGGCGCGCCGCTGAGGTCCTGAACCGGGTCACTTGCGCGTGTGTCGCCTGCGCGTAGGTCACTTGCGCGTGGGTCGCCTGCGCGTGGGTCACTTGCGCGTGTGTCGCCTGCGCGTAGGTCACTTGCGCGTGGATCGCCTGCGCGTGGGTCACTTGCGCCTGGGTTGCCTGCGCGTGTCAGGCCGCTCGGGGAGGCGTCGGGGTGCATTCCGCCCTTGACCTGCTGCGGGGCGATCCGCAGAATCCTCGCCCCCTTTCCCCCCGGACTTCAGCTGACCATGTCCCGCCCGCTGGCCGTGATCTGCCTCGCTGCCGGCCTCGGCAAGCGCACCAAGGTCAGTACGCCCAAGGTGTTGCTGCCGCTGTGCGGCCGCACGCTGGCGGCGACCGCGCTCGCTGCCGTGGCACCGCTGCAACCGGGCCGGACCGTGGTCGTCCTGCACCATCAGAAGGCCGCGGTGGAGGAGTCGCTGCAGCAGGCCGTGGCCGGGCAGTTCGCGAGCCTGCAGTTCGTGGACCAGGGCACGCCGAAGGGAACCGGTCACGCGGTGCAGGTTGCGATGCAAGCGCTCGCGGACTTCGCGGGCGACGTGCTCGTGATCCAGGGCGACTGCCCACTCGTGACGACGGCGACGCTGCAGCGGCTGCGCGAGCTGCGGGCCAAGAGCGGTGCCGCGTGTGCGCTGCTGACGGCACGCCCCGAAGATCCCACGGGGCTCGGTCGCATCCTGCGCGACAAGGGTGGCCGCTTCGCCGGTATTCGGGAGCAACGCGACTGTTCGCCCGAGCAGCTCGCGATCGACGAGATCAACGCGGGTTGCTACTGCTTCGACAGCGCTTCGTTGCGGCCCGCGCTCGAGGGCTTGCAGCCCGACAACGCGCAGCAGGAGTACTACCTGACCGACGCGGTCGTGAGCCTCGTCGGCAAAGCGCTCCCGGTGCCCACGCTCGAGGCAGCGGACGCGAGCGAGATCCAGGGCGTCAACTCGCTCGCGGAGCTCGCGGTGGCGCGAAGGATCATGCAGGAGCGCATCCTGATCGAGCACCTCGGCAACGGCGTGTTGATCGTCGATCCGGCGACGACGTGGATCGATCAGGGCGTGCAGATCGGCGCGGACACGAAGATCCTGCCGTGCACGGTGATCGGCACCGGATGCGTGATCGGCCGCCACTGCGAGGTCGGTCCGTTCGCGCACCTTCGGGCCGGTACGGTGCTCGAGGACGGCGCCGAGATCGGCAACTTCGTCGAAGCGAAGAAGACGCGGCTCGGTGCGGGCGCCAAGGCCAAGCACCTGACCTATCTCGGCGACACGACGATCGGGCAGAAGAGCAACATCGGCGCCGGCACGATCACGGCGAACTACGACGGCGTGCACAAGCACCAGACGCGCATCGGCGAGCGTTGCTTCATCGGCAGCGGCACCGTGATCGTGGCGCCGAGCGAACTCGGCGACCATTCGATGACGGGTGCCGGTGCGATCGTCACGCGCGGCAGCGTGGTCGGCAAAGGCGAAGTCTGGGTCGGCATGCCGGCCAGGAAGCTCAAGATGCGCGAGGCCGGTGGCCCGGCGAAGGAGAACCGATGACCATCCGCGGCGAGCGTCTCCGCGTGTTCACGGGCACTGCGCATCCGCGCCTCGCGCAGGACATCTGCTCGTTCATGGGCGTACCGCTCGGCGCGGCTTCGCTGGCGCGATTCCCCGACGGCGAGATCAACCTCAAGGTCGAGTGCGACGTGCGCGGCGCCGACGTGTTCGTCGTGCAGCCGACGTGCCCGAACGTGCACGAGCACCTGTTCGAGCTGTTGTCGTTCGCGGATTGCCTGCGCCGCGCGTCGGCGGACCGCATCACGGCCGTGATCCCGTACTTCGGCTACGCGCGCAAGGACCGGAAGGACGAAGGCCGCGTGCCGATCAACGCGAAGCTCGTCGCGAACCTGCTCGTCACGGCCGGTTACACGCGTGTGGTCGCGGTCGACCTGCACGCAGCCCAGATCCAGGGCTTCTTCGACATCCCGGTCGACCACCTCTACGCGCGCCCCGTCATGATCGAGCGTGTGCGGCAGCTCGGGACCAAGGACGTCATGGTCGTGTCGCCCGACATCGGCGGCACCAAGCTCGCTCGCGCCTACGCGAAGGATCTCGGCTGCGACCTCGCGATCATCGACAAGCGCCGCATCACCGGCGAGCAGACCGTCATCGAGCACGTGATCGGCGACGTCAAGAACCGCGACGTCGTGCTCGTGGACGACATGGTCAGCACGGGCGGCTCGATCGTCGATGCAGCGCGCATCGTCAAGGAGAAGGGTGCGCGCCAGGTCTACATCGTCGCCACGCACGCGGTGCTGTGCGGCAACGCGGTCGAGAAGCTCAACAAAGCCGACGTCGAGCAGATCCTGTTCGCCGACACCGTTCCCGTGCACGACAAGAAGATCCGGCGGCTCGAGGTCTGCTCGATGGCCCAGCTGCTCGCGCGCGCGATCGATCGCATCCACCGCAGCGAGAGCGTCAGCAAGCTGTTCGAGACCGAGCGCTGACGCTGCGATCCACGATTCCCCATTGCCCGCATTCACCCGCTTCATCGCATTCATCAGAACTGAGGTAGTCCAATGCAAGTCGTACGCATGAAGGCCGAGCGCCGCACTGCGCTGGGTCGCAACCAGGTAGCCCAATTGCGCAAGGAGGGCTGGATGCCAGCCGTCGTCTACGGCGACGGCAAGGAGCCGGTTTCGATCGCGATCTCGGAGTGGGAGCTCGAGCAGCACGTGAAGGCGCACCACAAGGTGTTCCAGCTCGAAGTTGCGGGCTCGGCGCAGGCGGCGATCCTGCTCGACATCGCGTGGAGCGCGACTTCGGATCGCCCCGTGCACGCCGACTTCAAGCGCATCGATCTGACCAAGGAGATCGCGACCGAGGTCGAGATCACGCTGGTCGGCCACCCGATCGGACTCAGCAAGGGCGGCACGTTGATCAAGGACCACATCCGGATCGAGGTGCGCTGCCTGCCGACCCAGATCCCCGACTCGATCGAGTACGACGTCAGCAAGCTCGAGCTCGACGAGTCGGTGCCGGCGAGCATGCTCGTGCTGCCCCAGGGCGTCACGATGCTGACGCCGCCCAACACCACGATCTGCCACGTCGCGAAGCTCGTCGTCGAGGCCCTGCCCGAAGCGGCGCCCGCAGCGGCGGCGGTTCCTGCCGAAGGTGCAGCGGCAGCGACCCCGGCAGCTGGCGCGGCTCCGGCCGCTGGCGACAAGGCTGCTGCCCCGGCGAAGCCTGCAGCTGCCCCGGCCAAGCCGCCCCCGGCCAAGTCCTGATCGATCGGGGGTGTGCTCGCTGGACCGTTCTTGCCGAGCGGCAGCGGGCCGCGTAGCATCCTCGCCCCCAACCTGCAGCCATGGGCTGGCACCGCATCGTCGTAGGCATCGGCAACCCCGGGACCGAATACGAGGCGACCCGACACAACGTCGGATTCATGGTGCTGGACCTGCTGGCCAAACGGTTGGGACTCGAATTCACCCGGCTCGAGCGGCACGCGGAAGATGGTTCGCGGCTCTTCTCGGGCAAGGTGAAGGCGAAGGTCTGCGAGGGTCGCCGGAAGGGACGATCGTTCCTGCTGGCGAAGCCGCAGACGTATGTGAATCTGTCTGGCGAGGTCGTCGCCCCGCTGCTGCGGCATGCGGGAGGACAACCGCTGCTCTTTGTGATCGTAGATGACCTGAACCTACCGCTGGGCCGGATCCGTATCCGGCCGTCGGGGAGCGCAGGGGGCCACAACGGCCTCAAGTCCATCGAGCAGATGCTCGGTTCGGATGCGTATCCCCGTCTCCGTCTCGGTATCGGGCAACCCGTTCCGCCGTCGTCGGAAGCTTCGCCTCGAGGCAGAGCTTCTGCTGACCAGCCACCTGGTGGCAAGAACGGCTCCGAAGGACTGCGTTCGGCCAGCTGGCCGGACTACGTCCTGGCTCCATTCCTCCCGGAGGAACGTGAGGTTCTCGGTAGTGTCCTGGGTCGCGCCGCCGACTGCGTGGAAGCGTGGTTGGATGGCAAAGACCTGCAAACCTTGATGGGAACCTACAACAGTCCTGAATCGGGCTCGCGCCCGGGAGAATGAAGTTTGGAACGCACTCGAACCTACGAATGCATGTGCCTCCTCGACAATCGGGAGGTCCGCAAAGGCTGGCAGCCGCTGAAAGACTCCGTGCTGGCCATGTTCACGAAGCACGGCGGCAAGGTCCTCAGCGGCCGGCGCTGGGACGAACGTCGCCTCGCCTACTCGATCAGGGGGCAGCAACGCGGCACCTATCTGCTCGTGTACTTCTCGGCCAACACGCAGGTCCTGACCGCCATCCGGCGCGATCTGCAGTTCAACGAGTCGCTGCTGCGCTTCCTGCTCGTCGAATGCGAGGACGTGCCGCAGGCGGCCTACGAGCCGGAAGCTGCGTTCGACATCAACACGATTCCGGCCGATGACACGCCGCCGCCGCCGCCACCGCCCGTGATGAGCAGCGTCGAACCCGCCGAGTCCACTTCTGCCACGACGGAGAGCGGATCATGAGCAACATGAACAGCAATGGCGGTGGCTACCGCGATGGTGGCCGCGACGGTGGCGGCGCGCGCCGCAGCAAGTTCGGTCGGTTCGGCCAGAAGCGCCGCGAGGTGCTGCCCGAAGAGCCGCTCGACTACAAGAACGTCGCCTACCTCGCGAAGTTCGTTTCCGCGAACGGCCGCATCCAATCGCGCAAGCGCACGTCCTTCTCGGGCCAGAACCAGCGCAAGCTGGCGGAAGCGATCAAGCGCGCTCGCATGGTGGCCTTGATGCCTTTCGTGGGGAGGGTCTGAGCCATGGAACTCCTGCTCAAACAGAATGTCGAGCACGTCGGCAAGATCGGCGACGTCGTCAAGGTCAAGCGCGGTTATGCGCGCAACTACCTGCTGCCCCGCGGACTCGCGGTCATGGTCACGAAGAACAGCATGGCCGAGATCGAGCACGCGAGGACCCTCGCACTGGCCGAGGAGCAGGCCCGGGTCACCGGCATGAAGGAGTTCGCCGCGAAGATCGGCGAAGCCTCCGTGACGATCGAGCAGCGCGCAAATGCCGAAGGCCACCTGTTCGGTTCGGTCAGCGGTGCGCAGATCGCCGCGGCGTTGCGCGACAAGGGCATCAACATCGACGACAAGCAGGTCCGCCTCGAGCAACCGCTCAAGGAGATCGGCGTGTTCGACGTCGTGGTGCACCTGCACGCGACCGTCGATGCGACCGTGAAGGTCTGGGTCGTCCAGCAGAAGCCCGCGTGAACGAAGCGATCCGCGTCTCCCTGGTCAGTCTCGGTTGCGCCCGGAACCTCGTCGATTCCGAGGTGCTCCTGGGCCACGTGGTCGAGGAAGGGCTCCAGGTCGTGCAGGACGCCGAAGACGCGGACGTCGTCGTCGTGAACACGTGCGGGTTCATCGACTCGGCGAAGCAGGAGTCGATCGACACGATCCTGTCGGTGTTGCGGCTCAAACAGGACGGCAATCTCAAGGGTGTGATCGCCGTCGGCTGTCTCGCGCAGCGCTACGGCGACGAGCTCAAGAAGTCGGTATCCGAGCTCGACGCCGTGTTCGGCCTGTCCGACTACTCGGGCATTCCGGCCGTCGTGCGGCGCATCGTGAACGGCTCGAGCCGCCGCTGGGTCGCGACCGTCGACGGCGGCAAGCCCAAGGGCCCGCGCAGCGACCAGAAGCGCTTCCTGCTGACGCCGAAGAGCTTCGCCTACCTGCGCATCAGCGAAGGCTGCGACCACACGTGCACCTTCTGCGCGATCCCGAGCATGCGCGGCAGGAACCGCAGCAAGCCGATCGACGTGCTCGTCGACGAGGCCAGGGCGCTCGCCGCCGCCGGCGTCCAGGAGCTCGTGATCGTCGCCGAGGACAGCACCGCCTACGGCCTCGACACGACGAGGAAGCGTCAGATCCACGCGCTGCTCGAGAAGCTCGGTGAGGTCGACGGCATCCGCTGGCTGCGGCTCATGTACGCGTACCCGCACACCGTGCTGCCGGAGCTGACCACGTTCCTGCGCGAGCATCCGAAGGCGGTCAAATACCTCGACATCCCGATCCAGCACATCAGCAGCTCGATGCTGAAGTCGATGAAGCGCGGCGTTTCGGGCGAGCAGGTGCGCGGCATCCTCGACCGGTTGCGCGCCGAGGTGCCGGGCATCGCGGTGCGCAGCACGCTGATCGCGGGGTTCCCGGGCGAGAGCGAAGCGGACTTCGAGGCTGCGAAGGAGCTCGTGGCGAGCTACCGGTTCGAGCGGCTCGGCGTGTTCCCGTACTCGCAGGAGGAGGGCACGCCGGCGTTCGACCTGCCGGACCAGGTGCCGGCGAAGGTGACCGAGTCGCGCGTCGCCGAACTCATGGAACTGCAGCGCGGAGTCATGCGCGGCTTCCACGAGTCGCTGGTCGGCAAGACGCTGCCGGTACTCGTCGACGGCTGCGACGCCGA
>Ga0111538_10000711_pt1 | contig 45725 bp, 44 predicted proteins | sample SoiMethybrSBSTD1_FD_79669 | JGI IMG/M metagenome (GOLD analysis project Ga0111538, IMG submission 79669) | Bulk soil microbial communities from a Populus tree surrounding site in Tennessee, USA - Soil MetaG P. TD hybrid SBSTD1 (version 2)... | ecosystem: Environmental > Terrestrial > Soil >...
GTTGAGTACAGCGTCCTTGGCCACGTCCTCCATGAAGCGCACGCAGCGCGTGCAGAGGATGCAGCGGTTAGGCACGTACATGACGTCGCCGCCGAAGTCCTCCACCGGATTGAAGCGCTTCGGTTCGCGATAGCGGCTGTCGGCGCGTCCTTCCTGGTACGTGTAGTCCTGCAGTTCACACTCGCCGGCCTGGTCGCAGATCGGACAGTCCAGCGGATGATTGATGAGCAGCATCTCGAGCACGCCCTTGCGCGCGTCCCGCGCCTTGAGGGCGTGCACGTTCACGACCTGCCCTTCCGCGACGGTCGTCGCGCACGCGGGTGCGAGCTTGGGCGCCTTCTCGACTTCGACGAGGCACATCCTGCACACGCCGGCGATTGGCAGGCCGGGATGGTAGCAGTAGTGCGGAATGAGAACGCCGACCGTCTTGGCGGCTTCGAGGATCGAAGTGCCCTGCGGAACCGAGACCGGGCGTCCCTCGATCGTCAGGTTGACCATCGGCACGCTCGTCGGGCCCGGCGAGGCGGCCAAGGGGACCGAAGGTGTAGAGGGGAGAGTCATCAGACTACGACCACCGGAACAGTGTGCACGGTCTTGCGCGTGATCAGTGCCTCGAACTCGGAGCGGAACTTCTGCAGGCCCGATACGACCGGCGCGGCGCACGAATCGCTCAGCACGCAGATCGTCTTGCCGGTCATGTCCTCAGCCAGGTCCATCAGCGTGTCGAAGTCCTCTGCGGTGCCGTCACCGGCAACCATCCGCTCGAGGATCTTCGTGGTCCACGCGGTGCCTTCGCGGCACTGCGTGCATTGCGCGCAGCTCTCGTGCGCGTAGAAGCGCGCGAGTCGCGCCACCTGGCGTGGTATGCTCTGCGCGTCGTCCATCACGATGCAACCGGCTGAGCCAAGCATCGTGCCGACGGCCACCATGCCCTCGTAGTCCATCAACGCGGATTCGGCTTCCGCCATGTTGATGATGGGGACCGACGAGCCGCCGGGGATAACCGCCTTGAACTTGCGGCCCTTCGGAGGGCCGCCGCACAGGTCGTACAGGAATTCCTTGAACGGGAATCCCATCTCGACTTCGTAATTGCCCGGCCGCATGACGTTGCCGCACACCGACCAGAGTTTGGTGCCGGTGCTCTTCGGGTTGTCGGGCCGCGACATCTTCTTGTACCACTCGCCGCCGTTGACAAGGATCGGAGGCACCGCGGCCAGCGTCTCGACATTGTTGATCGTCGTCGGCATGCCGAAGAGACCAGCGGCGGCGGGGAACGGCGGCTTGATCCGCGGGTTGCCGCGCTTCCCCTCGAGCGAATTCATCATCGCCGTTTCTTCGCCGCAGATGTATGCGCCGGCGCCCTTGTGCACCCACACGTCGACGCGCTTACCCGAGCCCATGGCGTTCCTGCCGATGACGCCCGCCTTACGAGCCTCCTCGCAGGCGCGCTCCATCACCTCGAGCGGCTCGGTGAACTCGCCCCTGATATAGATGTAAGCGGTCTCGGCGCCGATCGCGTGCGCCGCGATGGCGCAGCCCTCGATGAGCGCGTGCGGCGTCCACCGCATGATCTCACGATCCTTGAACGTGCCCGGCTCCGATTCGTCGGCGTTGCAGCAGAGGTAATGCGGCTTGCCGTCGCCGAGCTTCATGAAGGACCACTTGAGGCCTGTTGGGAACCCGGCCCCGCCCCGTCCTCGAAGTCCGGAATCCTTCACCACCGCCTGGATCGCGAGTGGATCCATGCTGAGCGCCTGCTCGAGCGCGCGGTAGCCGCCGCGCGCCTTCCAGCCGTCCAGCGATCGCGCCTCGGCTTCGCCGAAGTGCTTCGACAGGACGGTGTTTTCGCGTGGATGTGGTTTGAAGGGGAATCCCATACTGGTGACTAGTGACTAGTGATTGGTGACTGGCTTTGGATTTCGCTGACTGGCGCCTCGTGGAGGATCTTCTCGCTGACCCTGTCACTAGTCACCAGTCACCAGTCACTCCTATCCGTACTTTTTGAGAAGCTCCGGTACTTTTTCAGGCGTAACGCTCTCAATGAAATCCGAATTGACCATCACCGGCGTCGCGAAACCGCACGCGCCGAGGCATTCGACTTCGATGACCGTGTACTTGCCGTCGGCCGAGGTGACGCCGAGTTCACCGCAACCGGTCTGCTGCAGGAAGGCCTTCACAACATCTTCTGCTCCGCACACGTGACACGGTGTGGTGGTGCAGACCTGGATGAAGTGTTTTCCCACCGGATGCTGGTGGTACATCGTGTAGAACGTCACCACGCCCTTCACGTACGCCGCGGTCAGGCCGAGCACTTGTCCCACTTCGGCCATCGACTCAGGGCTCACCCATCCGCGTGCTTCCTGCACCATCCATAACGCGGGCAGCAGCACTGCCATTTTCGTCGGGTAGCGCTCCAGCAGTGCATCGAGCTTCGCCTTCGTCTCGCCGGTGAACACCGGGACGTACGGCTCACTCGCGTGACCGTGCGGCTTGGTTGAGATCGCGGCGCCGCCCGCGGCGGAAGGTCCGTGGCTCACGCGGTCATCCCCCATCCGCCATCTGCCATCCGCCATCTCATCTGTCGATTTCTCCCATAACGATGTCGATGCTCGCGTTGATCGCGATAACGTCGGACAGCAGGTGCCCCTCCACCATCCGGGGAATCGCCGACAGGTTCACGTACGAAGGAGGACGGATCCGCCAGCGCACCGGCTTTGGCGTTCCGTCGGAAACGAAGTAGTAGCCCTTCTCGCCCTTCGGGCTCTCGACCGCGACATACGTCTCGCCGACCGGCGGCCGCGGACCTTCCATCACCTGCTTGAAGTGATGGATCATCGATTCCATCTCGCTCGTCGCCTTGCTCTTGGGCGGGAGGATGAGGCGCGCATCGTCCACGTTCACCGGGCCGTCGGGAAGCCGTGCTGCCGCCTGTTCCAGGATCCGCACCGACTGCCGCAGTTCTTCCATGCGGCACAGGAAGCGGTCATAGACGTCGCCACTCGTTCCAACCGGCACGTCGAAGTCGTATGTCTCGTAGTCCAGGTACGGGAAATCCTTGCGCACGTCGTACGCGACGCCCGACGCGCGCAGCATCGGTCCCGAAAGGCCGGCGTTGGTCGCGTCCGTCGCGCTCAACGCGCCAATGCCGATCGTGCGGCCGACCCAGATCCCGTTCCGCGTCACCATGCGATCGACTTCGGCGATCGTTTTCGGGAACGTGCGGGTGAAGTCGCGCAGCCCGTCCATCCACCCGTCGGGTATGTCGGCGCCCATGCCGCCGACGCGCGTCAGCGTCGTCGTCAGGCGCGCGCCGATCCACTGCTCGAGCAGTGTGTAGATCCTCTCACGTTCCTGGAACGACCAGAGGAACGGCGTGAACGCGCCGATGTCGATGCAGGTGGTGCCCAGCCAGACCAGGTGCGACATGATCCGCGACAGTTCCATCGCGATCACGCGCAGCACCGTGCACCGTGGCGTGATCTCGACGCCGAACAGCCGCTCCGCGCCTAACGCAAAGGCGACGTTGTTGCCGGGCGAGTTGAGGTAATCCTCCCGGTCCGTCCACGGGATGATCTGGTTGTACTGGCGGTACTCGCCGATCTTCTCGAAGCCGCAATGCAGGTAGCCAATGTGCGGGATGCACCGCACAACGGTCTCTCCGTCGAGCTCCAGCACCAGCCGCAACACGCCATGCGTCGCCGGGTGCTGCGGCCCGATGTTGATGAGCATGTGCTCGCCCTCGAGCTCGGGCTCGAGCGCGGGCGGCGCCTCCATCGTCGTGACCCGGCCGCCCTCGTCCACGACGAGCGGCGTGCGCTGCGGGCGACCCTGGGCGTCGAGCCCTGACGTGGAGAGTTCGACTTCGACCGTGCGTTTCTCCGCCACGCCTATTCTCCCGTCTTCTCGCCGCCCGCGAGACGCTGCCGCATTTCAAGCGGCAGGTCCTCGAAGGCATCGGCGATCGTCAGTTCCGTCATCGAATACCGGCTCTCGGGCTGCGCCGCGAGCGCCTGGCGCAGTTGCTCCGAGCGGGAGAACCGGCCACGCAGCGGGAAATCCTTCCGCAGTGGATACCCTTCGGCGTACTGCTCCCACATGAGGATCCGACGGAGATCCGGATGTCCGTCGAACTGGATGCCGAACATGTCGAAGCATTCGCGCTCGAGCCAATCGGCGCCCGAATACACCGGCATCACGCTCGGCACCTTCAGCGGATCGCCCTTTGCGATCTCCGCCTTCAGTCGCAGGAAACGGCGATACGGAAGCGAGCGCAGATGCCATACGACCTGCAGCGGTAACTCGAGGTCGCGGTACTCCACCGCCGTCACGTCGGAGAGGTAGTCGTAACGCTCCGACTCGTCGTCGTGGAGGTACTTCACGACGTCCAGCACTGACTCGGTGCGCAGATACACCGTGGTCTCACCCCAGATGACTTCCGCGCGCACGAACGCAGTCGGGAAACGTGTCTTGATCCGATCGACGCTGGGATTCATCGGGCCACCGCGATGCGGAACGTTCCGCGGCGTCGCAGGCGTCGACGTGTCAGCGCTGCCCGGGACCATCTGCGGGGAAATGGTCACAATCCAGACCTGGTCTGGTGGACCGAATTGCCGAACGGCTCCGACAGCTCGTCGATCGCGTGCGGCGGGATGTACAACTTGCTCGTCGGATCGGGCTCCATCTCGTCGCGCAGTCGTTCATCCGACATCCGTTCCCGCTTCACCTTCTCCTGCAGCATCATGATGCCGTAGATGAGGCCTTCGGGACGCGGCGGGCAGCCGGGCACGTAGACGTCGACGGGGATGATGGTATCGATCCCCTGCACGACGGCGTAGTTGTCGAACATGCCGCCTGTCGAGGCGCAGGCACCCATCGAGATGCACCACTTCGGCTGCAGCATCTGCTGCCAGATGCGGCGAATCACCGGCGCGAGCTTGAATGGCACGCGGCCCGCGCAAATCAGGACGTCTGCCTGACGCGGCGAGAACGACATCCGCTCCATGCCGAAGCGGGCCAGGTCGTACTTGCTGGCGGCCGTCGCCATGAACTCGATCGCGCAGCACGCGGTGCCGAACGGCATCGGCCAGAGCGAGTTCGCGCGACCCCAGTTCACGAGGAAGTCGAGTCGCGTGGCGACCCACCCTTCCTGCGACTGCGGAGAGACGGTGACCAGCTGGTGGTCAGGACGGGCGGTCAATCCCACTGGAGCGCCCCCTTTTTCCATACGTAGAGGAATCCGACGAGAAGGATGACCATGAACACGATCATCTCACCGAGGCCGAAAAAGGACGTTGCGCCCGCCGGACAGGCGCCCACGACAAGGGCCGACGAGCACGAGAGTTCCCGGAAGTACGCGCCCCACGGGATCATGAAAACGGTCTCGATGTCGAAAATGATGAACAACATCGCGACCATGTAGAACTTGACCGAGAACCGCTCCCGGGCGTCGCCCAGCGGAGGGATGCCGGACTCATACGGCGTATCCTTGATCGGAGTCGGCCGAATCCGGATGGTGAGGTGGGAGAGCGCGATCATCCCGACCGCGTTCACCAGCACAAACCCCAACAGGAGTAGTATCGGCAGGTACGTGCGATCCATTTATGGATGGCCTGGGCGTGTCCGCCCGCCCCGGGTTCCGACTTCGTGAAAAAATTCACTTGCTCGGTTGAGACGAAATTATCCTGCGGTCTTAGTGGGTGCAACCGAGCTTGCTGTCAGCACTCAAGCAGCGAAATTGGCAACGACTCGTCGCGTGCTGGCCCCTGCTGGCCCCTGCTGGCCCCTCGTCCCAGGAGCGTTCGGATGCCCGTATCGCACGAACAGGCGCGCTTGATCGCAGAGCGATTGTCGTCCAACGCCGAGCTCACAGAACTCGCTGCGCGTCTCGAGCCCGTCCCGGAATCTGTGCGACCGATTCCTCCTGAAGTTCCGGCGGCGCGCGACTGGTCGGCAGCGGCCGTGGCGGAGCGAGTCGCGTTCGCCAGCGCCCGCTGCGGCGTGGATCTCGACCAGGTGTCCGGGAAGGCAGAGCGCGTTCCGCCCGAAACGCTGAAGGGGAACATCGAGCAGTACATCGGCATGGCCCAGATCCCAATCGGGCTGATCGGACCGCTCAGGATCAACGGGGCTCACGCGAACGGCGACTATTACGTGCCGCTCGCCACGACCGAAGGCGTACTCGTGGCGAGCTACCAGCGGGGCGCGCGAATCGCCACCAAGGCGGGTGGCATCGCGGCGGTAACCATCACCGAGAAGGTCCAGCGAGCACCGATGTTCGCGTTCCCAACGATTGCGAAGGCAGGACTTTTCGCGGCGTGGGTGAGCACAGAGTTCCCTACCCTCGCAGGCGTCGCCAACTCTCGCAGCTCGCACACGCGGTTGCTCGGCTGCCAGGTTCACGTCGAGGCGAACCACGTCTATCTCCTCTTCGAGTTCCATACGGGAGACGCGTCGGGACAGAACATGGCGACCCTCGCCACCCAATTGATCTGCGAGGACCTGGTCGCGCGTTCGCCGGTCAAGTCGTCGGGGTGGTTCCTCGAGGCGAACATGTCGGGGGACAAGAAGGCGACGGCGCTCGCCTTCCAGAACACGCGTGGCAGGAAAGTCGTCGCGGAGGTGGTCGTCCCGGCCGCGCTGGTCGAAGCCGCACTGCACACGACGGTGGACCGCATGTGCGACTACTGGCGCGCTTCAGTGGTTGGCGCGATGTCGTCAGGCGCCATCGGAGCGAACGGTCATTACGCGAATGGCCTCGCCGCCCTGTTCATCGCCTGTGGCCAGGATGTGGCGTGTGTCAGCGAGGCAAGCGTCGGGCTTACACGCATGGAAAGGTCCGACGGCGGCGACCTCTATGTCGGAGTGACCTTGCCCGGACTGGTGGTTGGAACCGTAGGCGGAGGCACTCGCATGCCCACGGCGCGGGAGTGCCTCAGGCTCATCGATTGTGAGGGTGAGGGTCGCGCGCAGCGCTTTGCGGAGATTTGCGCGGCGACAATACTGGCCGGAGAGATCTCGATTGTCGGTGCGCTGTGCGCGGGAGAGTTCGCGCGCGCACACGAGAAGCTCGGTCGGCCTGCCGCGCCTCCATCCAGGTGACGATCGCCCCGAACGCGCGCCGGCTCGCGCAACCACTCATCGCCAGGCTGTGGCAGTACCAGTCAGAACGCTTTCAGGTTGCGGGCCTGGTGCCACTCATCTCGGCGTTCGTCTTTTGTTCCGCGGCCTACTCGCGCATGGCGCGTGGCCAATCCGACTTCATTCCATGGCCACGCTATGTGGTGGGTGCCTACACCACGCTCTGCCTCTTCTTTCTCCTGCGCGTCCTGGACGAGCACAAGGACCAGGAACAGGATCGGCGTTTCCGTCCTGAGCTTCCTGTGCCTCGTGGCCTCGTAACGCTCCGCGAGCTGCGTCAGGTCGGAGTGGGCGTGCTGGCTGTTGCCTTGCTGCTCAACATCGTCGTCGCGCCGTCATTGCTGGTCGCAATCGTTCCGATCGCGATCTGGATGACGTTGATGACGAAGGAATTCTTCGTTCCCGAATGGCTCCGCGCGCATCCGGCGGCGTACCTCGTGACTCACATGGCGGTGCTGCCGGTGATCGACGTCTACACAACGGGACTGGATTGGCTCGCGGGAGGCGTGAGCGCCCCCTCCGCCCTGCCGCTCTTTCTTGGTGTGACGTTCGCGAACGGCATACTACTCGAAATCGGTCGCAAGGTCCGCGCTCCGTCTGACGAACGTGAAGGCGTCGACACGTACTCCGTTGCCTGGGGGATTCCGGTTGCCGCGACGTGTTGGCTCCTCGCACTCGCTCTGTCGTTGACACTCGCGCTTCGCGCGGCTGCCGCAACCGGTGAAAGCCGGTTCCCCGTCTGGGTGTTGCTCGTTCCGGGCGCAATCGCGGCGCTTCCAGCACTGATGTTCTTGTTCCGTCCGGCGCGCGCTCCGGCCAAGGGAATGGAATTGGCGGGACAGGTCTGGCCGTTGGTGACGTACCTGGTGCTGGGCGGTGCTCCGTTTGTCGCCCGCTGGTTAGGCGTTTCATGAACCGGGTCTACGTTCCCGGCGACGTTCCGGTCCCACCGTCCGAATCACTCGGAGGGAAGGCCGGAGGCCTGTTGGCGCTGATGAACGTTTCGCGTTCAGCCTCGCATCAATGGCGCGTTCCGGCATTCGTCGTCCTGCTTCCGGAGAACGGTGATCCTGACGATGCCCTGCTCGATGAGCTCGAAGCGGCCGTCGTCCGAGCCGGAATCCGAACCGATGCGCGCCTGGCGGTCCGCTCGAGCGCGGCCGTCGAAGACGGTGCCTCGCAATCATTCGCCGGGCAGTTCGAGAGCGTCCTTGGCGTAGACGCGAACGACCGGGCGGCGATGCGCGCCGCCATTGTAAGGGTTCGCGCGTCGGCGCGGAGTGCGCGCGTCGCAGTCTACACGGGCGCGAATGCGACTTCCGATGAGCATGGAATGGCAGTCGTCGTGCAGGAGATGGTCGACGCTGACGTCTCCGGTGTCGCGTTTTCCGTCGATCCTGTCGCGCCGGGGAGCGGACTGGCCGTCGTGAGTTCGGTCCCGGGACTGGGCGAAGGACTGGTGAGTGGTGCGCTGGACGCAGACACGTATTGGATCAACGTGTCCAATAGCCGGGCACGCACCGTCAACCGTCGCATTGTCAGCAAGTCGCACGCGACCCGCCTGACGGATGCCGGAACAAACGAGGTAACGATCGACTTGGGCGTTCGCGACCAACCGTCCCTCACCGACGACGAAGCGGCCGAAGTCGGCGCCGTTGCGACGGAGATCGCGTCGCGTGCCGGAACACCTCAGGACATCGAGTGGGCCCTCGAACGATACGAAGCCGGCGGGCGGCGACTGGCGATCCTGCAGTCCCGACCCATAACGACTCTTGGAACTCCCGCGCCGGCCGGCGAGCGTCGCATCTGGGACAACAGCAACATCGCCGAGAGCTACAGCGGCGTGACGACGCCGCTGACGTTCACGTTCGCGAGGTCGGTCTACGAGGATGCCTATCGACAGTTCTTCACGATTATGGGCGTCGAGCCGGCGCTGATCGAACGGCACCGTGAGGTCTTCGCGAACATGCTTGGACTGGTCCGCGGCCGCGTCTACTACAACCTGCTCAACTGGTATCGGGTTCTTTCGCTGCTGCCGGGGTTCCGCTTCAATCGATCGTTCATGGAGCGGATGATGGGCGTCCGCGAATCGCTCGCTGGAACAGTGGACTCGGTGAGCACCGGCAGCCGGTTCAGCGATGGCCTGCACCTCGCGCGCACGATCTTCGGCATGCTGCGTGAAGCGCGCCGACTCCCTCGCGAAGTTCCCGAGTTCCACGCGCGCGTCGAACACGCTCTCGCACCACTGACGCCGGAGCGCGTGGCGGCGATGAGTGGCGAAGAAGCGGTGGCGTTGTATCGCCGGCTGCAGGAAGAGTTGCTGCGTCACTGGCGTGCGCCGCTGGTGAACGACTTCTTCGCGATGGTCTTCTTCGGAGTGCTCGGGCGATTGACCGAACGATGGTTGCCGGCGGCGCCACCGACTTTGGTGAACGACCTGCTCGTTGGCGATGGAGATATCATCTCCACCCAGCCGGCGCGCAACGTGATGGAACTGGCACGACTGGTTCGCGATACACCTGAGGTTCGCCGGCACTTCGATCAGGACGATGATCGCCAGGTTTGGGAGTCGATTGTCGCCGACCCCGCGAGCGGCGCATTTCGAGAAACGGTTGCCAGGCACCTGGCCCGCTTTGGCGATCGCACGATGGAAGAGCTCAAGCTCGAGACGATTACCCTGGGCGAAGACCCGAGCCTGCTGGTCGGGATGATCCGCGCGTACCTCACGACTTCCGCCACCGACGCCGGTGCGGCATTCGACCACGAGCGGCGGATTCGTCGTCAGGCGGAGGCTGTTGTCAACGAAAGTTTGGGCGGAATTCGTCGTGCCGTTATTGGCTACGTGCTCTCGCGCACGCGCATGCGAGTGCGGGATCGCGAGAACCTCCGCTTCGAGAGAACGCGGGTGTTCGGCACCGTGCGGCGAATCTTCCTCTCGATCGGCTCCGAGCTCGCAACGCGCGGGCACCTGTCCGACGCACGCGATGTCTTTTACCTGACGAAGGAAGAGATCTTCGCCTGGTACGACGGGACGAGCGTCACGGCTGACCTGCGCAACCTGGTCGCGCGCCGGCGCGCGGATTTCGCTGCCTTTGAGCGCGAGCCATCACCTCCCGATCGCATCGAAACCCACGGCCCGTTATCGGAGTGGCGGCGAGGCGCAGTCGTGGAGTCCGTGGTGGCCGGCGACTCGTTGCAAGGGATCGGATGTTGTCCGGGCGTGGTACGCGCCAAAGTGCGCGTCGTTACAGATCCCCGCGGAGCGCGGGACCTCGCCGGGCGCATTCTCGTTGCCGAACGTACCGATCCGGGGTGGACGCTTCTCTTCCCCATCGCCAACGGGCTGCTCGTGCAGCGCGGGAGCCTGCTCAGCCACTCCGCGATCGTTGCGCGGGAAATGGGCCTGCCTTGCATCGTTGGCCTTTCCGGGCTCATGTCGTGGCTGCAGGACGGCGATGAGGTCGAAATGGACGGCACGTCGGGAGTCGTCAGGCGCCTGACGAGCGCGCCGGCACCATGACCGCGGTGTCCCCTAAGTCAACTACGGCTCCCGCTACGCGTGCCATCGAGCATCGCGCGCGCTTTGACCACATTCGATACGCGAATTGCTGGGAAGATGCCGCCGTGTTGTGTGACGCCCTCCGGCCGGTTGCAGCGGGACAACGTCTCCTGTCGGTTGCATCCGCGGGCGACAACGCCCTGGCCCTGCTCACGCTCGATCCTTCCTCGGTGACGGCGGTCGACCTGAGCCAGGCACAACTCGCCTGCGTTGAGCTTCGTGTCGCTGCCTTCCGAGTGCTCGACCACGATCAGCTGCTCGCGTTCCTCGGCATTCGACCCCATGCGGATCGACTTCGAGTCTACGCCGGCCTTCGATCCGCGCTGAGCCCCGCTACCCAGGAATTCTGGGACACGCATCAGGGCGACGTCCGGCGCGGCATCGTGCACGGGGGAAAGTTCGAGGCGTACTTCCGGCTGTTCCGGCGCCTGGTGCTGCCGTTCGCCGTGTCGGCGCGGAATCGCAGGCGGTTGCTCGCGGCGCGGGACGTCGCCGAGCAGCGTCGAGTCTATGCCGACCTGGACACGAGGCGCTGGCGCGCGCTGTTCCGGCTCTTCTTCAGCCGCGCGGTCATGGGACGGCTTGGCCGGGATCCGGAGTTCTTTCGCGAGGTCGCCGGACCCGTTGCCGCCCGGATCTTCGAGCGCACTCGTTATGCGATGAGCGAGCTGCCGGCGTCGACGAACCCGTTCCTGGTGTGGATATTGACCGGCAGCTTCTCCGACGATGCCTTACCCGTCTACCTGCGCCCCGAACACTTTCACGTGATCCGCGAGCGGCTCGACCGATTGCGCATTCTCCAGGGACGCGTCGAGCAGACCACGGACGGTCCTTACGGCGGCTTCAATCTCTCCGATGTTTTCGAGTACATGACTCCATCGGAACACGAACGCGTGTACGCTGACCTGGTGCGCCAGGCGAATCCAGGCGCGCGCCTGGTTTACTGGAACCTGCTGGCGCCGCGCGGCATTCCCGGTGCGTTGAGCGAACAGGTGCAGCCCCTGTCCGCTGAAGCCGGGGCGTTGCACCAGCGGGATCGCGCGTGGTTCTACTCGCGTCTTCATGTCGATCGGGTGAACGGCCCGTGAGCATTCCTCCCTTTGGCTCGCTGGCGGGTGAAGTGTTGCGCGCCGGCGTCGTTGCCGTCGCGGTCCTCGCGGTCCTCGCATTCGCGGAGATCTGGAGAAGTCGCTGGTCCCCCGAAGTCGAGACGACACGAAAGGCGGTTCACCTGTCGATCGGCATCATCGGGATGGCGTTGCCATGGCTCCTCTCGTCGGTGATCACCCTGCTGGTTCTCATCGTGCCGGTCTTGATCCTCTTCGTCATCGCGCGCCGGCGAGGTTGGCTGCGCAGTGTGCTCGACGTCGAGCGAAGCTCGCTGGGTGACCTGCTCTTTCCAATTTCGGTACTGATCCTTTTCGTGATCGGGCGTGGGGACCGCGTCTTCTACCTGATCGCGATGTTCTCCCTCGTCGCCTGCGATACGCTTGCGGCGGTACTCGGCAAGGCGTACGGTCGCCATTCGTACGTGGTCGAAGGTGACAGCAAGAGCTTCGAAGGTTCTGCCGTGTTCCTGCTGACGGCGTTCCTGGGTGTTCACCTGCCCTTGTTGTTGCTGACGGATATTGGTCGCGCCGAGAGCGTGATCATCTCGCTGCAGCTGGCGCTCCTGGTGACTTCGTTCGAGGCGTTGAGTGGCGGCGGATGGGACAACCTTTTCGTCCCGCTCGGCACGTTCTACCTCCTCCACAAGCTCACCACGAAGTCGGTAGACGACATCACCATTCAGCTGTTTGCGCAGCTCCTGCTGCTCAGCATTTCGCTGCTGGTCGCGAAGGTGACGCGCGTTCTCACATTCAGCGGGGCGCTGGCGGTGCATCTCGTGCTCTACGCGGCATTCAGCCTGGGAGAACCGGGTTGGGTGATCGCAACGATGCTGGCGCTGATCGCCTTCGTGAGCCTGGAGAACCTCACGAGTCGCGTCACCGGCGCGGCCCGTGGCGGCTACCAGGTCCGCACCATTTTCTACCTCGCCGCCGTGGCTGTCGTGCTGATCTTCGCCGACAACACGAGGGGCATCATCTGGGGCGATGGGAGTCACCTGGTGGATGCGCATCCATTTCGTGTCCCGTTCGTCGGGGCACTCGCGGCCTCCCTGAGCGCGGCCTCGTACATGCAGTTCGCGGCCTTCGATGGGCTACAGTCTTCTCGCCTCAAACGCGGAATAGCGGGCGTCCTGTTCGGACTTCTCGTGGTCGCGCCGCTCGGCTTCGCGTACACCGGCGATTTTCGTCTCGAAGCGTTCGCTATCGTGGCGGCGATGAGTGTTGCTTCAGTGCTACTCGTCAGGCTTGGACGGCTGGTGCTCAAATGGCCGCGTGATACCGAGCGGGATCTCAGGCTCGTCGCATTCTCGGTTCTTATTGCGTCAGTGAGCGTTTTCCCGCTGCACATGTGGTGGCTCAACGGGCCTGGCCTGCAGACGCCGTGAGCGAAGTTCATTGCTCGCGGGTGACGTCCGCGGAGGATGAAGCCGCCTTCGCGGCCGTGAGTCGTACGGACGGTAACGCACTTCCCGCGAACCTCGACGGGTTCGAACGAATGGTCGCGTTCAAGGGCGACATTCCGGCGGCCCGATGCACCTGCACCACGGTGAGCGACCTGGTGGGCGCGCCTGGGCGTTCAGGACTGATCGGTCATTTCGAGTCGCTCGATGCACATGCGGGAATCGCACTGCTCGACTTCACGGCGCGTGAACTGGCCCGACGCGCCGTCCAGCGCATCCTCGGCCCGATGAACGGAAACACCTGGGCATCATATCGCCTCGCGCTGGCCGCGCAGCCGTGTGATCCACAGGGCAACCCGCCGTTTTTTCTTGGCGAACCAAGGAACCCCTTCGAGTATCCCGCGCAATTCATCAAGGCGGGATTCGCCGAGTGTGCGTGGTATGAAAGCCGGAGTTATGCGATATCGCCCGGTGAACTCGTCGACGATCCTTCAAGTCCAGCATCGATTGTTCAACGTGGCCTGGTCATCGAAACACTCGATCCGTCGCGCTTCGAGGAGACGCTCATCGAGGTGTACGGGCTGAGCCTCGAGGCGTTCGCCGACAACGCGTATTACGCGCCGATCGGCGCTCAGGAATTCATGGCGGCGTACCAGCCGCTGCGGCCACTGTTCGATCCGCGGCTGGTCTTACTCGTTCGCGACGCGGACGGAGCGCTCGTGAGTTTCCTGTTGACCTATCCCGACCCATTGTGGATGCCGCAGGGGAAGCCCGTTCGTGCGGTGATAAAGACCATCGCCACGGCATCCCGATTGCGCGGCGTGGGAATCGCCCGCTACCTGCTCATGCTGATTCGCGCGCGCGCGGCGGCGCTCGGCTTTTCCGAAGTGATTCACGCGCTGATGCACGTGGAGAACACGTCGATGCGGCTGTCGGGTGAGCAGCTCAGCGTCCTGTTCCGTCGTTATGCGCTTTTCGAATGGCGGCCGTAGCCTGACGCGATGGACGTGAACGCAAACATCGTCGCTCGCCTCGAACTACTGGCGTCAGCGCATGCCGATCGCGTGGCGATCGTTGAGCAGCGTGGGGGCAAGCGCCGGGAAATCACCTTTGGCGCGCTAGGCGAACGGGTGCGCGCGCTGTCGGCCGGAGTGAGGTCGCGCGGCATCGTGGCCGGCGACGCCGTGGTGATCTTCATCCCGATGTCGATCGACCTCTACGTCGCGCTCCTGGCGGTCCTGCATGCCGGCGCGATGGCGGTGTTTGTCGACGCGTGGTCCGGTAGTCGCCGGATTGAAACGGCGATCAACCTCTCCCGCCCGCGTGCCTTCATTGGAACGCCGCGCTCCTTCCTGTTGCGATGGACACGGCGCCGGATACGTGAAGTACCCGTCGCTCTCATGGCAGGTCGCCGCTTCCTCGAGCTGTCGCGTCACGAACGGCGTGATTCCGGTACGTCTGCACCCGCCGTGGTCGGGCCGGACACTACGGCGGTTGTGACCTTCACGACCGGCACGACGGGCCAGCCGCGTGGCGCGGTTCGTTCGCACGGCTTTCTCTGGCAGCAGCACGTCGCCTTGAAGGAACACATGCAACTGCGAGAGTCCGACGTTGACATGCCGACGTTGCCGATCTTCGTCCTGAACAACCTGGCCATCGGCGCGCGCACCGTACTCCCCGATTTCGATCCTCGGCGACCGGCGGACATCGACGCGGCGCGAATCGTCGCGCAAATGGAGCGTGAAGGGGTGACCACGTCCACGGGCTCGCCGGTGTTTTTCGACCGGCTCCTCGCGTGGTGTGAGATGCAGGGCCGGCCGCTTCCACTGCGAGCGGCATTTACCGGCGGCGCGCCGGTGCCCGTTTCGTTGGCGCGTCGGATGGCCGGCCCGCTGATCAGCGGCGAGGGTCACGTGGTCTTCGGGTCCACCGAAGTGGAACCAGTCTCCGGCATTCGCGCCGCGGATTATGCGGCAGTCCTCGAAACCGACCCGCCGCGACGCCCCATCGGTCTTTGTGTCGGTCATCCCGTTCCCCAACTAGACGTCCGGTTGATCGAAGTCGTCGACGGTCCGCTGCCGCCTGAGAGGGACCTGGCAAGCCTCACGGTGCCGGCGGGTCAGATTGGCGAAATCGTTGTGTGCGGAGCGCACGTCCTGCCCAGCTACCTGAACGACGACGTCGCGAATCGCGAGACGGTTCGTATCGAAGGTGGTCGGCTGTGGCGTCGGACCGGGGACTGCGGCTCAGTCGACCAGAACGGACGCCTCTGGCTTGTTGGCCGACTGTCGCAGCGCGTGCGAAAGGCAGGCGGAGCGTTGTGGCCGATTCCGGTCGAGATGGACGCGGTCGCGACAGGACTCGTGCGACACGCGGCATTACTGAGCCTCGGCGAACGCGCGGTGTTGTGCGTCGAGGCGCCTGCAGGACTAACCGTCGATCAAATGAATGTGCTCCGCCAAGCCGTCGATCGTTGGCGCCTCGATGAGATCATCGAATTGCCGAAAATCCCGCGCGATCCTCGCCATCACACCAAGACCGACCTGGTAGCGCTTCGACACATGCTCGCCAAATGAGCGTTGGTTGCGCCGATCACGCTCCTTACATTGCGCCCGCGGTTTTCCCGCGCGTCCCGCTGAAATCTCCCAACTCCAGTTTCATGTCAATTCAGAACGACCGCTGGATCATCGAGATGGCGACTAGCCACAGGATGATCGAGCCGTTCGAACAGAGTCAGGTGCGCGACGGGGTGATTTCGTTCGGCGTGAGCTCGTACGGATACGACATGAGGGTGGCGAGCGAATTCCGGATCTTCACCAACGTCCTCAATTCGGTCGTCGATCCCAAGCACTTCGATCCGAAGTCGTTCGTCGAGTTCGAGGGCGACGTCTGCATCGTCCCGCCGAATTCTTTCGCGCTGGCCCGCTCGGTCGAGTACTTCAGGATTCCGCGCGACGTCGTGACAATCACGGTTGGAAAATCCACATACGCGCGCTGTGGAATCATCACGAACGTCACGCCCTTCGAACCCGAGTGGGAGGGTTACGTGACCCTCGAGATCTCGAATACGACACCGCTTCCAGCCCGCATCTATGCGAATGAGGGAATCGCGCAGGTTCTGTTTTTCCGGGGCGCCGAGCCTCCGATAACGTCCTACCGCGACAAGAAGGGGAAATACCAGGGGCAGACCGGCGTCACCCTCCCGAAGCTCTAAATCAGCCAGTCACACTGCCCTGCGCGGCGTTGGCTATACGGCTCTAACGATTCAGCGTCCGCTCGAGGGAGTTCGTATGACAAGCCGACGCAGTCCGTTGACCGGGTGGAGTTTTCCTGTTGCAAAGCGCGTGGTGGGCACACACTTTATGCCTCGCCCAGTCCAGCCGGGCACGTTCTATTCCAGCAATTGATCGACGTCGAGGTTCCGCGACGGGACCTCGGGTTTTCCCAGCCTCGCGCGGCGGTCGGTCCGCCTCGCGAATGACAAGACCCTTCTTGGAGGTGCACATGAAGCGTGTCATTTCGTGCGGTGCAGTGGCCCTTTTGTTACTCGTAGGTGCGGATGCGACCGCACAAGGCAAGCTGTCCGGATTTGCGGCCATCGGCCCGACCACGACCAGCGGCGACCTGAAAGACGCCGACAGCACGAAGTCCGGCTTCATGGCTCAGGCGGGATTCGAGTACAAGCTTTCCGCGCCCCTCTGGCTGCGTGCTGACGCGTCGATGGGCTGGAACGATCGCCTGACGAACTTCGGCGAAGACGCCTACATCTGGACGTTCGCTGCCCGCGGAGAGTACTGGCTCCCGTTCAGCACCGGCAAGCTCCGTCCGTACGCCCTCGCTGGCGTCGGCCTCATGATGATCAAGCGCAATCCTGGTGAGACGGGCCTCGAAGACACTCCAGCTTTCGAGACGAAGACCCGCTCAATGATCTCGGCGGGCGCTGGCCTGGACTACCAGATCGGTGGCACGAGCGTCTTCCTCGAAGGTCGCTACGACATGGGTGGCGATAACCGCGCGTTGATTCCGATCATGATCGGCGCTCGCTGGGGCGCTCGCTAAGAGAACTGCACTCGAAAAACGAAGAGCCCTGCCGCAAGGCGGGGCTCTTTGTTTTCAGACGCTTAGTGAGTGCATCTGCACCCAGCTTCAGTTCAGATCGATAGCGCAGCCATCGGCTCCCTTACGGCCTGGGCACTCTTTTCAAGGGCAGCCCGCTCGTCGGGCGTCAGCTCGACCTCGATCACCTTCTCGAGCCCCCTGCGGCCAAGCTTGCACGGCACGCCGAGGAAGAGCCCCTTCATTCCGTATTCGCCCTCGAGCCATGCCGCGCATGGAAGGATCCGGCGCTGGTCGTTGACGATCGCCTCGGCCATCTGCACGGCACCCGCCGACGGCGCGTAATACGCTGACCCGGTCTTGAGGTACTTCACGATTTCCGCGCCTCCGTTCCGGGTGCGATCCACGATCGCATTCAACTGGTCGGCCGGCATGAGCTGCGTGATCGGAATCCCGCTCACGCTCGTGTACGAAATCAACGGCACCATCGTGTCGCCGTGTCCGCCGAGCACCATCGCCTGGATGTCGCGCACGGACACGTCGAGCGCCTCAGCGAGGAATGCGCGATAACGCGCGGTGTCCAGCACGCCCGCCATGCCGATGACGCGCTCGCGCGGGAAGCCGGTGACCTTCTTCGCGACGTAGCACATCACGTCGAGCGGATTCGACACGACGATGACGATCGCATTCGGCGAGGTCTTTGCGACCTGCTCGGATACGGACTTCACTATGCCGGCGTTCGTGTTCATCAGGTCGTCGCGCGACATGCCTGGCTTGCGCGCGATGCCCGCCGTGATGATCACGATGTCCGAGCCGGCGCTCTCCTCGTATCCGTTGCTGCCGATGACACGGGAGTCGTAGCCCTCGATCGGGGCGGTCTGCCACTGGTCGAGGCCCTTCCCCTGCGGAACGCCTTCGACGATGTCGACCAGGATCACCTGGCCCGCGAGCTCCTTCTCTGCAACACGCTGAGCGGTGGTCGCGCCGACGTGTCCGGCGCCGACGACCGTGATTTTGTTGACCATGTCGTGATTTCGTATGAAGTGCGTAGGACGTGCGGGACGGGCAATTTAACGAAGCGGAAGCAGGAAGCAGGAAGCAGCGATGGAAGGCGCCTGACGGCGCCAACAACTGCATGAAATATTGAGGGCCCGAGCAGTTGCTCGGGCCCTCACTCAATCCCGGCTTCCTACTTCCTGCTTCCTGCTTCCTCACAGGTTCACCCCCCAACCTGAGAAAGAGCACGCAATCCACCCACTTTCATCTGCAGCAGTGCGTGCTCCTTCGGCTTCTCGGCCAGCGCTTGTCGGAACAGAGGCTCGAGCGGACTGCCCTCGCGAAGCGGATCGCGAAGGTTGACCTCGTGATCACCGTAGAGGCACGTGCGGAGTCGTCCGTCTGCAGTAAGTCGAACGCGATTGCATGAGCCGCAATACGTGTGCGTCATCGGCGTGATTACGCCGACCGTGCCCGCTGCGCCTGCAAGCCGATAGTACTTGGCGGGCCCGTTGCCTCGCGGCGGTCCACCGTCAGGAGCGAGCGCGCCGACCGAGGCGATCCGCTGCAGGACCTCGTCGCTCGGCACGACGTGCTCCCAGGTCAGCTCTCGCATGTCACCGACGGGCATCAGTTCGATGAAACGCACGTGCCAGGGACGCTCAATCGTCAGGCGCGCGAAGTCCTCGATTTCGTCGTCGTTCGTGCCGCGCAGCACGACGACGTTGATCTTGATCGGCGAGAGACCCGCTGCCTCGGCCGCGACCGCAGCCGCGATCGGGTCGAAGCCAAGGTCACGTCGTGCGATCGCCGCGATTCGCTCGGGACGCAACGAGTCCGAGCTCATGTTCACGCGATCGAGGCCAGCCTCCCGAAGCGTCCGCGCCATCTGCGGGAGCTTCGCGCCGTTGGTCGACAGCGCGATGTCCTCGATTTCAGGAATGGCCTTGAGCTGGCGAATCAGCGACTCGAGATCGGGACGGATGGTCGGCTCACCGCCGGTGATTCGAAGGCGTCGCAGGCCCAGCGGCGCCAACTGCCTGACGACTTCGGCGATCTCCTCGTACGTCAGGATCTCGGCCTTCGGCAGCCACTGCAGCCCTTCCTTCGGCATGCAATACACGCAGCGGAAGTTGCACCGATCCGTCACCGAGATACGCAGGTACTCGATGCTCCGTCCCCACTGGTCGCGCAGAGCCGTCATGACGGAACCTCCTCGCGTCCACCGGTCTGGGCAACCCACTCGCTCGTTCCGTCGAGGTAGTGCTCACGCTTGAAGATCGGCACGCGCTTCTTCAGTTCCTCGATGATGTATCGATTGGCATCGAGCGCTGGAGAGCGATGCGCGTGTGCGCAGGCGATCGCCACGCTCACGTCACCTACGCCCAGCGCGCCGATCCTGTGCTCGAGCGCGATCGCTACTCCGGCGAAACGCTCGCGGGCTTCATCCACGATGCGGTTCATCTCGGCGATAGCCATGGCTTCGTACGCCGAGTAATCGATGCCGTCGACGGGCCTGCCCTCGTTCGAATTCCGCACCGTTCCAAGGAAGAGCGTGACCGCTCCTCGATCGTCGCCGGCGACTTCCTTCGTCAGTGCCGCGACATCGATCGGTGACGTCACCAGGCGCGCCGCGCTCATCCGCCCGCCACCGGTGGAATGATGGCGACCTCATCACCGCGCTGGACAACCGTCGAGGACGATGCATACGCCGCGTTCAGCGCGAGGAGCGGCGAGGGTGGCAACGCGCGTCCACCCGCCATCTCTCGAACGCGCTCGACCACGTCTCCAACGACGGCTCCATCCGCGAGTTCGAGCGTCAATTCGCTCTGACCCACAGCGTCGGCGTACGAAGCGAAAAGCAGTACTCGCACAGTCATACGCGCTCAATATACGAAACAGCGCGAGGTCCATTTTCGCTTACAAAAAAAAAATCGCCCCGGTTCTCACCGGGGCGCTGTCGTGACGCGGGTCACTCAGTGACGGAAGGCGGCACCAGATCAGCGACCATCGCGCGCAATTCCTTCGAGGGCTTGAAGACGGGAACTGGACGCGCAGAAACCTCTACGGGAGAACCAGTTCGGGGATTTCGCGCCATCCGCGTCTTGCGATGACGGATCTTGAAAGTGCCGAACCCACGAACTTCGATGTTCTTCTGCTGCTGAAGCGCATCCTTGATCGCGTCCAGGAAAGCGTCCACAACCCTCGCGCAGTCCTTCTTGGAGATCATCGGTCCTGCAGTCTTGGCGATCTGCTCGGTGACGTGCTCGACGAGGTCTGCCTTTGTCATTGCGTGGCCTCAACGAAGGACCGGGGGAAAAGCACCCCGAACTGCGACCGAACTTAGGACGTTAATTATTGCGTGTCAAGCGGTTGGCTCACTCTAGGCAACCTCGCTTCTCACGGCTTTCATGAACTCTGAGAACAGCGGTCGGGCGTCGTGGAGGCCCGGCGCAGCCTCCGGATGGTACTGAACGGCAAAGACCGGTAGCCTCTTGTGACGCAGTCCTTCGACCGTCCGGTCGTTCAGGTTCAGGTGCGTAACCTCGAGGTCGGGTGCGCCTGGAATCGCCTTTGGGTCGTCCCGATCTGCCGAGACCGCGAACCCGTGGTTTTGCGAGGTGATCAGGACACGGCCGGTCTCGAGGTCTTGCACGGGGTGATTGCCCCCGCGATGACCGTACGGGAGTTTCTCCGTCGAACCACCAAAGCTGAGCGCGATCAGCTGGTGGCCCAAACAGATGCCGAAAACCGGAACCTCGCTTTTCGCGATCTCCCGGATCGTATCCGGGGCGTAGGTGACGGCGGCCGGGTCGCCGGGTCCGTTCGAGAAGAACACACCGTCCGGCTCCAGCCCCAGCGCCTTCTCGGCGGATGTCGTCGACGGAACCACGGTAACGCGGCATCCCTGCTCCTCGAACAAACGCAGGATGTTTCGCTTGATGCCGTAGTCGTAGGCGACGATGTGGTAGGGCGCATCCTTCGGGCCCCACTCGTAAGGCATGTCGGTCGTCACGGTGCTGGCGAGGTCGAGTCCTTCCATGCTCGGACAGGCATCGAGCGCCGCCTTCGCTTCAGCTGATGGTGCTTCGCCGGCGTCGATCACGCCGCGCATAACGCCGGCGGATCGAAGGTGCCTGGTGAGTTGCCGCGTGTCGACGCCTTCGAGCAACGGTACTTTCGCCGCATCGAGCCACGAAGCCAGGTCGCCATCGGCGCGCCAGTTCGAGTAGCTCCGCGACAACTCGCGGACCACCACTCCGGCAACCTGCGGTCGTTCAGACTCGGGATCTTCGAAATTGATGCCGTAGTTCCCGATCATCGGCGCCGTCATGACGACGATCTGCCCGCGATACGACGGATCGGTGAACACTTCCTGGTATCCGGTCATGTTCGTGGTGAACACGACCTCCGCGACCGTCATGGGCGCGTCGGATACGAGAGACCCGCGAAAAAGGGTTCCATCCTCGAGGAGGAGGAACCCTGGCCGGCGATCAGGCGATTCGCTCACTCTGTCGCTACTTCTTCTGGCTTCCAGTTGGCGGCGGCGCGCTCTTTTCTGGCGCGATCGGCACGACCGACTGCGGTGGCGGTGTCACCGGCGGCGGCGCGGCCTGTGTTGGCGTGAGGCCCTTGTCGAGGATCGACGTTGGCGCGCGGCCGCGCGTCGACATCAACTGGAGCATGAACGCGATGCCGAGGAACAGTCCACCAGCCCACCAAGCAATCTTCGTGAGGACATTGCCCGCCTGACGCGTGCCGATGAACGAATCGGCCGCGGTGGAAACACCGCCGAACGAAGCTGCGAGCCCACCGCCCTTTGCCGACTGCATGAGAATGGCGGCGACAAGGACGAGGGCGTCGATGATGAGAAGAACCAGCAGGAACGTGTACATTCGCGTGAGAACCGGCGTGAGTCGTGAAGCGCTAACCGCCTAAAACTAGCTGACTTACACGTCGAATCAAGCTTTGACGATGGCCGACCAGCCTTCGGCGTCCAGGCTTGCGCCCCCGACAAGGACCCCGTCGACGTCAGAGGCCGCCAACAACTGCGGCGCATTCCCGCGATTGACGCTCCCACCGTACAGAATCGGGATGGCCGAGTACTTCTCGGGCGACATCAGCTTGAGCTCGTAGCGAATGAGCCGATGCACACGGGACGCGTCCTCGGGTGTTGCGTTCTTTCCCGTGCCGATCGCCCAAACCGGTTCGTAGGCGATCAGTGCATGTGGAATCTGCGCCGGATCCACTCCGGCAAATCCAGCACGCAATTGCCTGAGGACAACGTCATCGGTCATTCCCTGTTCACGCTCTTCCAGCTTTTCGCCGATGCAGAGGATCGGCGTCAGGCGCGCCCGGAAGCAGGCGGCGACCTTCTTTCCGGTTTGCTCATCGGTCTCGCCGAAAACATGCCGGCGTTCCGAGTGCCCCACGAGCACGTAGTGCGCGCCCGCATCGCGAGCCATCGCGGCTGAGATCTCGCCCGTGAATGCGCCCTTGTCTTCCCAGTGGATGTTCTGGACTCCAACGCGGATGTCCATCCGATCCTTGAGTCCGTCGACGACCGTGGTCAGTGTGACAGCGGAGGGAAAGAAGATGACCTGTCGGTCGGAGTGGCGCGGGTAGTACTGCAGGAATGAGCGAAGGAACTCACGGGCATCAGTAGGCCCGTGGTTCATCTTCCAGTTGGCTGCAAAGACGCGTCTCGACATTGCTATTTGTCGTCGAGGGCTGCGACACCCGGAAGGACCTTGCCCTCGAGGAACTCGAGCGAGGCGCCTCCGCCAGTGGACACGTGTGTCATCGCGGATTCGAGTCCCGCGTCGGCGACCGCAGCGGCGGAGTCGCCGCCGCCGACAATTGTCACCGCTCCTTTTTTTGTCGCTGATGCCATGGCCTGAGCGATCGCGCGCGTCCCCTTGTCGAATGGCGGCGTTTCGGAAACTCCCATCGGTCCATTCCACAACACGGTCTTCGCGGACGCAATCGCCCGACTGAACGAGGCGGCGCTGTCTGGGCCGATGTCGAACATCGCAGCGTCTGGTGGAATTGCGTCTCGGTGGACCACCCGTGAAGTAGACGGTGCGTCGAGGCTGTCCGCTACCACCGCGTCGTGCGGCAACGTGAGGCGCATGCGGGCACGATCCAGCAGCTCGCGCGCCAGGTCCACACGATCCGGCTCGACGAGTGACTTGCCGGTCTCGAGTCCCATCGCGCGATAGAACGTGCAGGCCATCGCGCCGCCGATCAGGAGCCCGTCCACCTTCGGGAGCAGCGCTTCGATCACGTCGATCTTCCCCGACACCTTTGCGCCGCCCAGGATCGCGATGAAGGGTTTCTTCGGCTGGGCAATCGCACTGCCCAGGTAATCGAGTTCCTTCTGCATCAGGAAGCCGGCCACCGCCGGTCGCAGGAATTCCGTGACGCCCGCGGTCGAGGAGTGCGCGCGATGCGCGGATCCGAAGGCGTCGTTGACGTAGAAGTCGCCGAGCGCCGCGAACGACCTCGACAACCCCGGATCGTTCTTCTCTTCGCCGGCGTGAAAGCGGGTGTTCTCGAGGATGAGGATCTGTCCGTCTGCGAGTGCCTTTGTGGCTGCGACTGCCGAATCACCGGCTGAACTGCCTTCGAATTTGACCGGGCGCCTGGTGAGCGTTGCGAGGTGTCGCGCCACTGGAGCCATCGAGAACTTCGGATCCGGACCACCCTTCGGCCGGCCGAGGTGCGAAAAGAGGACCACGCGCGCGCCGCGGTCGGCGAGGTAGTCGATCGTTGGAAGCGCCGCGCGGATTCTCGTGTCGTCGCCGACGCTGCCATCGGCTTCGAGTGGGACGTTGAAGTCGACGCGAACCAAAGCCCGCTTACCTCGTACGTCTGTCAGGTCTGCGACGGACTTTTTTTGCACAGGATGTCGGAGGTCTGATGTCGGTGGTCGGATGAACTGCGTTCGGATAGCGCGGGAATTGTATGGACGTGCTGCAGATTGCCGAACAACTCAGATCTGAACAGAAGGTGTAGTTGTCCGACATCCGACCTCTGACCACCGACCTCCTACTTCCCAATCATTCGTATCAAGTCCACGCACCGGTTCGCATACCCCCACTCATTGTCGTACCACCCGCTCACCTTGATCATCGTGCCGTCGATGACGTTCGTGCTCAGCGAATCGAGGATGCAGCTGTGAGGGTTCCCGATGTAGTCGGATGAAACCAGCTCCTCTTTGGAAACGGCGAGGATTCCTTTCATCGGGCCGCTGGCTGCCGCTTCGAACGCCGCATTCACCTCGGCAATAGTCACGGTCTTCTCCACTTCGACCGTGAGTTCGGTCAGCGACACGTCAGGCGTGGGCACGCGAATGGCGATGCCGTCGATCTTCCCCTTCACTTCGGGAATCACGAGCGATGTCGCCTTTGCGGCGCCGGTCGTCGTGGGAATGATCGACAAGGCGGCGGCACGGGCACGCCTCAGGTCCTTGTGCGGCAGGTCGAGCACGTTCTGGTCATTCGTGTAGCTGTGGATGGTCACCATCGTGCCATGACGGAAACCGAAGGCTTCGCGAACGACCTGCACCATCGGCACGAGGCAATTCGTGGTGCACGAGGCGTTGGAAATGATCGTGTGCTTCGCAGGATCGTACTTCTTGTCGTTCACGCCGAGCACGATCGTGATGTCTTCACCCTTGGCTGGGGCGGAAATGATCACCTTCTTCGCGCCGCCCGTGATGTGCTTGCGCGCGTCGTCCGCGTTCGTGAAGCGGCCGGTTGATTCGAGCACGATGTCGACGCCCAGGTCCTTCCACGGCAGCTTCGCCGGGTCCTTCTCCGCGAACACCTTGAGTTCGTCGCCGTCGATGGTGATCCCGTCAGCCGAATGGGACACCGTCCCTCGATAGGCACGATGCACTGAGTCGTACTTGAACAGGTGCGCCAGCGTCTTCGTATCGGTCAGGTCGTTGACCGCAATGAAGTCGAGGTCCGACTTGCCGCCTTCCTTCGCGGCGCGAACGACTTGCCGTCCGATTCGTCCAAACCCGTTGATCCCAACCTTGATGGCCATGCCGGAAACCTCATGAGGGCGCATCGCCTGGGAGACGCGCGCGGCCGAAGGTGACGTAGCTGATGATCCGGGTGCCGCCGGCAAAGAGTGCAGCCGCGCAGGCGTTCAGGGTCGCCGCGGTAGTGACGACGTCATCCACGAGTACCAGATGCGCGCCGCGCAGTCGCGCCGGATCGCCGGCGACCCGGAAAGCGCCGGAAACATTGCGGAGACGCTCCTCGGGAGTCAACCGCGTCTGCGATGACGTGAATGTCGTGCGCACGAGGACATCGTGCCATGCGGGCACGTCGAGGTGCGCGGCGATCGCATCGGCGAGTTTCGCGCTCTGGTTGAACCCGCGTTCTCGTTCACGCCGCGGCGAGAGGGGCACTGGTACGAATGCCGTTCGTTCATCGGTCACGTCAGCCGGCCATGACACCCGCGCCATTCTCGCTCCCATCCCCATGGCGAGCGCGTGCCAGCCGTCGTACTTGAGCGAGTGAACGAGCTCGCCACCAATTCCTTCGGGCACCCAGCAGACCGATCGGACGGCGCGAACATAGGGCGGCAACAGCGCACACCAGCGGCAATCGCCGTCAGCCGCCGGATACCCGCACCGCGAGCATTGCGGATTGGGCAGCAAGGCGATGCGGGACCAGCACGTTCCGCAGGCCAGGTCGTTCGTGGTTTCCGGCAGGCGCGCGTCGCAGGTGACGCAACAGCGCGGCAGGAGAAGGTGGGCCAGCGCGCGAATCCAGCGCGCCGCCGCGCCGTTAGGCGACCAGCGCCGCCCGCATGACGTCCCGGTCGGGCTTCTGCCCGAACCAGCGCTCGAAGGCCGCGGCTCCCTGGGCAATGAGCATCTCCAGTCCGTCGACGGCCGTGTGCCCGGCCTGGCGAGCCGCGCGAATCCACGGCGTCTGCCCGGCACGGTACGCGAGGTCCATCACCAACGCGTCACTGGGTAGCTGCCTGACATCCATGGGAAACTCGTTTCCGTCTAGACCGACGGGGGTTGCGTTCACGACGATCGTCGTCTGTTCCAGCGCGTCGGACAGCGACGAGGCCACGCTCACGAGCCCCGGGAACCGCTTCGATAATTCAACCGCGCGGTCGCGTCCGCGCGCATGCACCTGCACGCGCGCGCCGGCCCACTCTTCGACCACGGCACAAACGGCGGCAGCTCCGCCGCCGGCGCCAAGCAGCGTAATGACAGAGTCGCGAGGCGGGCGCTTGTAGACACTAGCGACGAGCGCGCGAAAGCCGGCGACGTCGGTGTTCTCGCCAATCAGCTTGCCGCCTTCAAACGAAAACGTGTTTACCGATCCGGTCCGCTGCGCGATCAGCGTCTGTCGGTCGCACGCGGCAGCGACGGCGGCTTTGTGCGGTATGGTGACATTCCCCGCGGCGCCCACATCGCGCAGCTCTGCCAGTACCCGGTCCAGTTCGCCGGCCGGAACGTCGAGCGCTTCGTAGGTCACCGGAATGCCGGCCGCTTGCAATGCCGCATTCTGGAATCGCGGCGACAGCGAATGCCGCACCGGATGGCCGAGCAGGACCAGCCTTCCCGGAAGCTTCACCCGGCCTGCTGACTGGGACGGGCGGTCAGGCGGTCGAACACGCGCCGGATCTCTCCCTGCAGCTCCGACAGAGTTTCCCGGTACGCTTCCAGGTCGCCACCGAATGGGTCGTTGATCGCCCGCCCGCCGCTTTCGCCCGCCGCGAATGCGGTCAGCAGGTGCGTCCGCCCTTCCCCGCCTAACGCCTCGGCGCGCTCCAGGTGGTGCGGTCCCATCACGAGCACCACGTCGTGCGACTGCACGAGCTCTCGCGTCAGTTGCTGCGAGCGATGCTGCGCGAGGTCGAGGCCGCGCTCGAGGGCGACGAGCAGCGCGCCGTCCGATGCCGGTGCGCCATCCCACGCGCTCGTGCCGGCGCTCGCCACGTCGACGTCGGCGAGCCCGCGCTCGATCGCTTCACGGCGCGCCAATGCTTCCGCCAGCGCACTCCGGCAGGTGTTCCCGGTGCACACAAAAAGCAATCGCATTGATCAGGCGTCGCCGATCAGGTCTGGCACGCTTTCCCTCAGGACTTCCGCGGTGATGGCGCCCGGCCTGATTACCCGCGGCCGGCGCCCCGTGCAATCCACGACCGTCGATGGCGCCGATGGTTCCAGCCTTCCGCCGTCCAGCACCCGGAGGATGCCACGAGCGACGGCATCACCCCACTGTTCAACAATCTCCCCGGCGGTCATCGCCGGCGGTAGCCCGGGAAGGTTCGCCGATGTGGAGGTAATCGGGTCCCCGTAGGCGGCAATCATCCGCTGCAACGCCGGATGGGACGTCCATCGAACGGCCACGCCGCCTTCGGGGCCACGCAACCGCGGAGGCACGCGACGCTCGCCGCCTCGCAGCACGAGCGTGAGTGGCCCAGGCCAATGCCGCGCCGCAAGCCTTGCCGCCATGCTGGGTAGCTGCAGGTCGAGGCGCTCGAGCATCGCGCTGTCGGAGACGAGCAGGAGGAAGGGCTTTGCCGGCGGGCGACGCTTCATCTCGACGAGTCGCTCGACCGCGTCGCGGTCCACCGCGCCGCCGAATCCGTACACCGTCTCCGTCGGATACCCGAGCACCTGCCCGGACTGCAGGTGCGCGACCGTGTCGGCCAGCGACGCCTCGATTTCCGCCGGAGACCAGAACGGGATCGCCGCCTGACGCATCAATCGACCAGGGACGAAAGACGTTCGACGCGCGCGAAGTCGGCTTCTTCGGTGACCTTCATCGCGCGCTCACTGCCCCGCACCACCACGACCTCGAGGCCAAGCCGCTCGACGAGCGCCGCATCGTCGGTGGCCGTAACGCCCGCGCGGCGCGCCTCGACATACGCGTGCTCGATCACCCGCAGCGGGAAGGCCTGGGGCGTCTGTGCGCGCCACAGTCCGTCCCGGTCGACCGTGCGGAGAATCCTGCCTGACGAGTCGACTTCCTTCAGGGTATCCACGACCGGGAGCGCCGCCACCGCGCCGTGACCGCGTCGCGCCTCGGCGATCACCGCGTCGATGGTCGCATCGGTCACGAGCGGGCGCGCGGCGTCATGGATGACAGCCACCGTCAACTCGTCAGGCAGGTCCTCGAGCCCGCTCCACACGGACTCACCACGGTCACTCCCGCCGGTGCTCACCAGCAGCCGGTCGAGGTCACACTGGAAGAGCCAGGGTGGAGGATCGGCGGCATGGGATCGCGGCAGCACACACACGACGAGCGCGACGTCGGCGCGCTTTTGGAAGGCGTGCACCGCATGCAGGAGCATCGGCTTGTCACCCACCCAGCGGAACTGCTTCAACTCGCCCGCGCTTCCGGCCGCGCGTGATCCGCTGCCGCCGGCCACGATGACCACGCCAACGTCCTGCACGGCACCGCCGGCCGTGTCGGTCATGACCGGAACAGCGCCGCGAACAGGCCGCCCAGGTTCTCATGCGCCGACAGGCGCAGCGTGCCGTTCGAGCGGTTGGGCACCCCGCGCGCGCCGACGTACGCCACCGACCTGCCTAACTGCGCCGCTTCGGCCAGACGCCGCTCGGCCTGCGATACCGCGCGGATTTCGCCGCCGAGTCCGAGTTCACCGATGAAGACGGAGTCGCGCGGGAGCGGAACATCGTACACGCTCGACGCGATGGCCGCGGCGATGGCGAGGTCGCCCGCGGGTTCCGACAGGCGCAATCCACCCGCCACGTTCACGAAGATGTCGAGCTGCGAGACCGGAAGCCCGGATCGCTTCTCGAGGACCGCCAGCAAAAGCGCGAGGCGTCGCGGATCGACTCCGTTCGCCACGCGCTGCGGGGTTCCGTAGCCGGCCTTGGCGGCGAGCGCCTGGATTTCCACCAGAACGGGCCGCGTGCCTTCAATCAACGCGGTGACTGCCGTGCCTGACGAGGGCGTGCTGCTGTCGCCCATGAACAGGGCGGACGGGTTGTCGACGCCTTCGAGGCCGGCGGCCGTCATCCGGAAGACGCCGATCTCGTCGACGCTCCCGAAACGGTTCTTCGTCGCGCGCAGGACGCGAAAGTCGAGCGATCCATCACCCTCGAAGTAAAGCACCGTGTCCACGATGTGCTCGAGCGTCTTCGGTCCGGCCACGCCGCCGCCCTTCGTGACGTGCCCGACGATGAACACCGCGCAGCCGGACTCCTTGGCGAATCGCATGAGGCGCGCCGCGCATTCGCGAACCTGTCCGACATTCCCCGCTGCTCCTTCGAGCTCGGACGAATAGATCGTCTGGATCGAGTCGATGACGAGAAGCTCGGGGCGGGTTGCGCTCGCCGTCGAAAGGATCTCCTCGAGCGTCGTTTCGGTCAGCAGTTCAACGAGGAGCGCCGAGTCGCCGAGTCGTTCGGCACGCAGCCTCACCTGCGGCGCGGACTCCTCGGCGGACACGTACAGCGTGCGCCTGCCGCCGCGCGCGCCACTTGCCGCCACCTGGAGCAACAGCGTGGACTTGCCGATTCCCGGTTCGCCACCGATCAACACGACGCTGCCGTCGACGATCCCTCCGCCTAACACGTAGTCGAGCTCGCGAAGCCCGGACGAAACCCGCGCGGATCGGGCGCCCTCGACGGCGCCTATCGAGACCGGGGTCGATGGAGGCGGCGCCGCGCCCTTCCCTCGCGCTCGTGTACGCGCGCTGGGGCGCTCGACTTCCTCCGCCAGTGTGTTCCACTCGCCGCAGGCGTCGCAGCGCCCGCCCCACTTCAGGTATTCGGCGCCGCATTCCGTGCAGCGGTACACCGTCCTGGCCCTGGCCGTCACGACGCCTGGCGCTGGGTGTAGTTGTCGAAGCGCGTGTACTGCTTGTGGAAGTGGAGGCGGATCGTGTCCGTGGGCCCGTTGCGCTGCTTGCCGATGATCAATTCCGCGAGTCCCTCGAGCGGTGTCCCATCGGCGAGCCGGCGCGGCTCGCCGCGCTCGTCGGTTGTGCCTTCGTAGTATTCGGGCCGGAACAGGAACATGACGACGTCGGCGTCCTGTTCGATCGCGCCTGACTCGCGCAGGTCGGAGAGTTGCGGACGACGGTTCTCGCCCGAGCGCTGCTCGGGGGCGCGTGAGAGCTGCGACAACGCGACCACCGGAATGCGAAGTTCCCTCGCCAGCGTCTTGAGCGAGCGCGAGATATAGCTGATCTCCTGCTGGCGATTCTCCGAGTCCGGCGGCCCGGCGATCAGCTGCAGGTAGTCGATGATCACCATGCCGATCTTGCTCTCGACCTGCAGGCGGCGGGCGCGCGAGCGGATGTCCAGCGCGGTCATGCCGGGCGTGTCGTCGATCCAGATCGGCGCCGAACTCAGGATGCCGGTGGCCTTGGCGAGGCGGGAGAAATCGTCAGGCGACAGCCGTCCATTCCTCAGCCGCTGCGCATCGATGTAGCCCTCGGCCGCCAGCATGCGCGCGACGAGCTGCTCCTTCGCCATTTCGAGTGAGAACACCGCGACCGGTACCTGCGCCTGGATCGCCGCGTTCTGCGCGACGTTGAGGATGAAGGCCGTCTTGCCCATCGACGGGCGCGCCGCAACGATGCTCAGCTCCGAAGGCTGAAAGCCCAGTGTCAGTCGATCGAGGTCGGCGAATCCGGACGGCACGCCCGTGACGGCACCACCGCCGCGCGCCATTTCCTCGATCCGCTCCATCGCGGGCCAGAGCAGCTCCTTGATGCGGTGGAACTGCTGGTTGCCGCGCTCGGTGCTGATCTGGAGGATGCGTTGTTCCGCGTGATCGAGCAGCTCCGCCGATGTGCGTCGACCGTCGAAGGCCTCCGACACCAGCTCCGTCGATGTCTCGATCAACCGCCGGATGAGTCCCTTTTCCTTGACGATGCGCGCGTGGTATTCGACGTTCGCCGACGTCGGCACCACGTCGAGCAGGTGCGACAGGTATTCCTTGCCGCCCGACGCATCGAGCTCGCCTCGCAGCGCCAGCTCATCGGCCAGCGTGAGGACGTCCACCACGGTGCCGCGCTCGTTGAGCGCCACGATCGCGCGGAAAATCCGGCGGTGGCCCTCGCGATAGAAGAGCGTGTCGTCGGCGAATTCGGCCGCGCGCAGGATCGCGTCGCGGTCCATGATCATCGCGCCTAACACGGCTTGTTCGGCGTCCTCCGACCAGGGCGGCCGGCGGTCGCGAAATGTGTCAGCTACTGTTGGCGCGATCGAGGAGTTTTCGAGCAAGCTGGACATCTTCCCACGTGGGCCGTTTCCAGCCCGGATTCCGGAGAAGTGCCGCCGGGTGGTACGTGACCACCAGGGGCACACCGTAATAGCGATGAATCTTCCCGCGCAGCTTGCCGATTCCCTCCTTCGTGTTCAGGAGCGTCTGGGCCGCAAAGGTCCCGAACGCGACGATCACGTTAGGCTGAATCAATTCAATCTGCCGCAGCAAGAAAGGACTGCAGGCCTGCACCTCGTCCGGCATCGGATTGCGATTACCAGGCGGACGGTGCTTGAGAACATTGCAGATGTAAACGTCGTTACGCGAGAGCTTGATGGCGGCGAGGATCTTATCCAGTAACTGGCCTGCTTGTCCAACGAATGGACGTCCAAGCTCATCTTCGGTCGCGCCTGGTGCTTCACCAACGCACATCAGGTCAGCGTTTGGATTGCCTTCGCCCGGCACATGACTCTTCGCGTCGCGATAGAGCGTGCAGAGTTGGCATGTTGAAACCGCTGTGGAAAGTTCGTCGAGTGTAGCGAAAGGTGATGTGCCGCCGAACAACTCGCGTCCTGATCCGCCGATGACGATTCCCGATGGAACTTCTTCGATTGGCATCGTCGCATGCGTCGGCGTCGCGGACGGTGCCGGTGTCGGCATCGAGTAACGAGGACTCGTTTCTACCGGCGTTGCAGGAGGCGCGACGCGTGGAGCGCTTTCACGAACGGGCGGAACGTCTCGCGGTGTCTCACGAGCTGGAGCAGCTCCAGATTCCTTGAGCACCGAGCGCCAATCACTCGCGGCGCCCATGTCAGAAACGTTTCGTTCCTTCCCTGAAGTCTGAAGTCTGTCGTCTGAATTCTGGTCGTGAAGGCGCGGCCCCGCCCCGAGTAGGCGCATTGCCTCGTCGACGCTCAGTTGATCGAAGACCAGGTCCGTTTCGCCGGCCTCGCGCCGTTGCTCGAGGAAGCGGCGCAGTTGGTCCCTAGCGTCCATCGAGCAGCTCCACGATTTGGTCGAGGATGGCGTCGGCGACTTCGGTTTTCGGAAGCAGCGGAAGGTCTGTGCGCGTCCCATCGCGCGCGAGGATTGTCACGCGGTTCGTATCAACGTGGAATCCCGCGCCCGGCTCCCGCGCGTCGTTCGTGACGATCAAGTCGAGACCCTTCGATTCAAGCTTCGCGGTACCGTTCTCCAGCACTTCTTCCGTTTCGAGCGCGAATCCCACGGCAATCATCCCTGGCGGCCGCGAAGGAATGGTCTCGCGCAGGATGTCCGGCGTCGCCTCCAGCGGAATCGCACTCGGCGCCTTGTCCTTCTTCACTTTCGACGCCGCAACGGTTGCCGCACGGAAATCCGCGGGCGCGGCCGCCATGACGAGGACATCGGCAGCGGCAATTTCGGCGCGCACGGCTTCCAGCATGTCCTCCGTGGTCTCGACCGTGCGGAGGCGAGGACCAATCGGCGCATCGGTCGCCAACGGTCCCGCGATCAGCACGACATCGGCTCCACGGCGCCACGCTGACGCGGCGATCGCCACGCCCATCTTGCCGCTGCTTCGATTGGAGATGAAACGAACCGGATCGACAGCCTCGCGGGTTGGTCCCGCGGAGACGACCACGCATCGCCCGCGCAATCCGTCGTCGTCTTCGAGCAGCCGGCCGGCGTGCGCGAAGATCGCTTCGGGTTCCGGCATCCGCCCCGGTCCGGCGCCTTCGCCTACCGCCAGCTCGCCGACGTCGGGATCGAGCACGTGGTAGCCGAGCTCACGAAGGTGCGCAACGTTGCGCTGCGTCTGGCCGTGAGCCCACATCCGGTCGTTCATCGCCGGCACAAACAGCACCGGCGCGGTCGTCGCAAGCAGACAGGCACTCAGCAGGTCGTTCGCGTGTCCCGATGCAGCTCGGGCCATGAAATCCGCGGTGGCGGGCGCGATGACGATGAGCTCAGCGGCTCGCGCCAGGTGGATGTGGTCGAGTGCGTGTCCAGCCTGGATCAGTTCCGTATGAACTGGCCGGCCGGTCAGGGCCTCGAATGTCACGGCCCCGACGAATTCCGTCGCCGACCGCGTGAGCACCACATCCACTTCCGCCGTCGCTTGCGTAAGCAGTCGCGCCAGCCACGCCGATTTGTAGCTGGCGATCCCTCCGGTCACTCCCAGAAGGACGCGACGGCCGGAAAATGGTCGGACGGGATTACTCCTCGCCGCGACGACGGGCGACGACGCGATACTCGATCTGGCCCTCCGACAACTCCTCGAGCGAACGCGTGGTCAGCTTCTTTTCGCGCGACGTACGTTCGCGCGGGAACTCGTTGAGCATCCTGGCCTGCTTCGCGGCAACGAGCACGCTGAGGTACTTGTTGGCGGCGCGGTCCTTGACGTCGTCCGGTGTGAAAACTCGCATTGGATTTCAGGCTGGCGTAGTGAGTTGAACAAGCTGCCGGTCGAGCTCTTCGACCAGTTCAGTGACACGAGCCGTCAGCTGCGGCTGCCGCGCGTGTCTCACGGCCTCCGCGTCAATAATAGACGAGACGATCCGATAAGCGGCATCGAGATCGTCATTGACTACGGCGTACTGGTACGATACAGCGGCTTTCAGCTCGTCGCGCGCGGCACGGACCCGCGTCCGGAACCCGTCCCCCGACTCGGTTTGCCGGGCACTCAGTCGCTGCAACAGCGCATCGGCGCTCGGCGGCACCAGGAAGACCAGGACCGACTCCGGATAGATCGACTTGAACTGGCGCGCGCCCTGGACGTCGATGTCCATGACCACGTGCTTGTGCTGTCCGAGGACTCGATCGACCTCACGTCGCAGCGTGCCGTACCAGTTCCCATGCACTTCGGCGAATTCCGCGAATTCGCCTCGATCCCGCATGGCGGCGAACTCGGACTTCGTGACGAAGAAATAGTCCTGCGTGTGCACCTCGTTGCCGCGCGGCGGTCGCGTCGTGCACGAAATCGAATAGCCCACGTCCGGACGCCGCTGAAGCAGGAGCCTCGTAATGGTGGTTTTCCCGCCACCAGACGGCGAAGAGAGGATCAGTGGAAACGGGTTCATTCGAGGTTCTCCACCTGCTCACGAATCCGTTCCAGTTCCTCTTTGACGGTGACCACATCGGTGAGGATCGCCGCGTCGTACGCCTTGCTGCCGGTCGTGTTGGCCTCGCGCAGCATTTCCTGAAGCAGGAAACCAAGACGCTTGCCCACCGGCTCGTCCGTCCCGTCCGAAACCGATCGCCGGAACGCGGTCACATGTGAGCCAAAGCGCGACAACTCTTCCTGCACGTCCAGACGATCAGCCTGTATGGCCAGCTCCACGGCGAGTCGTTGTTCATCCACCTGAATGCCGTTGCTCAGCTGGCGGATGGATTCGCGGGCCCGTGTGCGCTGCTCCGCCAACCGCGCGGGTGCGCGCTCGCTGATCCGCGACAATGCGCCTTCCACGATGGCGAGCCGCTCGACGAGGTAAGTGCCCAGTCTCTCGCCCTCCTGGCGTCGGGAGTCCGCGAGGCTTGCCGCCGCCTCGTCGACGAGTCGAAGGAACGCGGACGCTTCGCCCTCAGAACCCTCGGTGATGGACGACATCACGTCTGGCATGCGGAGCACCGTGGCGACGTCGACATCGCCCGCGAGGCCGAATCGATCCTTGAGGTTGCGCAATAGTCTGACATAGGCGGCAAAGCGCGCCTCATCGATCAGCGGCGGACCAGCGACCCCGCGATCCACCCTGGCGTTCAGCGTGATGTGACCGCGTGAGAGCCGCTTGCGGAGCGCCTCTCGAACCTCGCCTTCCCACCGCGACAGCTCGCTTGGGAGCTTGATCGTGGCGTTGAAGAATCGATGGTTGACCGACCGCAGTTCGACGGTGACGCGGGCAGATCCAACGGTTCCTTCCGCGGCGCCGAAACCCGTCATGCTTCGTATCATATGAAGCTGCGTAAGTTACGGTGCCACAACAACCTTGTCAATTGAAGAAGCTCCAGCTCACCCCGTAGACCCAAGCCCCAGTCGGCATGGGGAAGCCGGGCACTTGATCGTATTCGATCAGGAAGAGATTCCGATATTGCAGCGTAACAGTCGCCGTCAGCAGCCGCAGCGCGAGTTCGGCTCCCCACAATCGGTACTGCGACGATTTCAGGACTCCGGTGGCTGTTGGGAAGAGGGCCTGGGTCCGGTATTCGTGCGTCAGCGCGAGCATGATGCTGAGGTTTCCGCTGGGGAACTTTGCCCGCATGTCGCTATCGACGTACAAGCGTGAACGGGTTTCCCACTGCGGCCGATACACGCCGGCGTTTTCGTATCGCATCGCCGAGATGTCGACGCCGACGTCGCGATAGAACTTCCCCCGTATCGTGGCGAAATAGCCGTTCGATGGCCCCTGCGCTGCCGCGCGGAACGCGGTGTCGAAGGCGATGGCTGCCGGAAGGAACGTCGTGTCCCGCCGCAACGTCCCCACCGTGAACCAGGTGCGACCGACTCGTGCTCCGGCCTCGGCGCGAATCGCGAGACTGGTCGGCGCGTTGATGCCTTCGATCGGAGAGAACCGGCTCACGGATCCGCTGAGTGCCCAACGCCCGTCGATGTTCAGGTAGGCGCCGCCTTCGATTCGCTGCACGCTATCGAGCGGCGACCTTTCGGCCAGGAAGGAGAGCGTGAGCGGTCCTGTGGTGTAGGCGGCGCGCGCTGCCGGCGAAACGGTGGTCCCTCCGTGCCACCGGCGCACGCGACCGAGTGCAGAAAGCCGCAGCGGTCCCCGACTCAAGCCCCCGCTCAGCACGAACTGCGGGCGGGACTGCGTCGTGTCGTTGTTCACCTCGAGCGTGTCATGGTCAGTGGGCGAGCCGCCGGGCCCACCACCACCAGGTCCCGCGATCGAATCGATCACGGTCAGAGCTGGATTCCGAATCGAATACGACTGCGCAGACACGAGCGCCTGGATCCACGGGCCATTTGCGGGATCGCCCCATGCGGCCCGACCAATGGCGATCGTCCATTGCCCGTCCATGGTAGGCAGCGTGTCATTCGCGGGCGGCGGAGCATTGGCGAACGTGCGCTCGGTGAACTTCCGACCTGAACGAAGCAGCGACGCGTCCACGGTCCAGTTGTTCCGCGCGATGCCTAACCGCGCCCACAGCGAGGTCTGGTCTCCCGACTCTCCGGTTCCCTGGTCGGTCGTCGCGTAGTGATTCCCTGCGACCTGGACGATCTGGCCGCCCGGAAATCGGCGGCCGAAGTAACCGCGGTAATGATTTGTCTGGAGGTCGCCGGTGTGGATGTCGATCTCCGTCAACGGTGTCGTGCTCCTGACGCTCCAGCTTCGCAGGTGAACGCGCACTTCATCGGCTGACGGCTCGGTCGTGACATCCTCGAGCTGGAACATGTCGATGAGCGACACGTCGTGTTGCCCGTCCAGCCGGGAATTGAGGGCGTCGATCTCGACGCCATCGAGGAAGAACCGCACACGACCGAAGCGGCCGTTGACCGCGGCCATCTGCGGAGCGGAGATCCACCCGGCCTGGTACGAGGTGACGCCGGGGATCCGGTCCACGAGCTCGCCTAACGTGAACGCGCCGGAGGCGATGAGCTTGCGCCGGTCCCACGCATACGGTTCGCCAATGGCGAGAGAGGGTGGATACTCCGGCTTCGCCAGCGGTGCCTTGATCGTGTCGGCCGCCAGCATGCGCAACTGCGCCTGGCGCGCCGCCGCGATGACCGCGAGCGAATCGCGCCGCAGCGAGTCTCGCCGGGCAGCGCTCGTGTCGGCCGTGGTATCCCGTCTCACCACGGGGACCTGCGCACCCGCCAGTGGCACCGTCATTACGGCGGCGACCATCAGTGTCACCGCCAACAGCATCGTGGAACCCGAACGCGTCAGCGCGTCCTCCCTCGAACAAACTGGACGAACGTACCCATGGGCACGCCGGTTGGTCCGCGCGGGATCATGACGAGATCCGACTCGGAATACGCGGTTCCGGCCACGTCCAGGTGCACCCATGGGAAGTCGGCGAACTCCTTCAGGAAAAGCGCGGCGGTGATCGCCCCGGCGGCGCGCCCGCCGGTGTTCTTGAGGTCCGCGACGTCGGACTTGATCAACTCGCGGTATTCGTCCCAGAGCGGGAGCTGCCACGCCGGTTCACCCGCGGCGGTCGAGGCGCCGAGCACTTCGCGCACGAGCCGGTCGTCGTTGCCTAACAAGCCGCTGGCCGTGTTGCCGAGCGCGATCACGCAGGCACCGGTGAGCGTGGCCGCATCGACGACGGCGGCGGGCTCGTACCGTTTCACCCATGCCAGGACATCGGCCAGTACCAGGCGTCCCTCGGCATCGGTGTTGATCACCTCGATGCTCTTCCCGGTCGACGCCTTCACGACGTCACCCGGTTTCACCGCTGTGCCACTGGGCATGTTCGTCGTGGAGCCCAGGACGCCGATCACGTTGGTGCGGAGCTTGAGTCGCGCGATCGCTTCCATCGCGCCCAGCACGGCAGCCGCGCCGCACATGTCGAACTTCATGAACTCCATTCGCTCGGCCGGCTTGATCGAGATGCCGCCCGTGTCGAAGCAGAGTCCCTTCCCCACGATGACGACGGGTGGCGCGCCCTTGCGACCGCGGAAGTACTCGAGCGCGACGAGCTTCGGATCCTGCGGCGTGCCCTGCGCCACGGCGAGGAACGAACCCATGCCTTCTTTTTCCATTTCCTTGCGTCCGAGCACGGTCACAGCCATGCGATGACGCTTGGCGATGTCGCGTGCCGTGTCCGCAAGGAAGTCGGGCGTGCAGACGTTGCCCGGCATCATCGCCAGCCGGCGAGTGAGATCGTAGCCCGCGCCGATTGCGCTCGCTGCGCCGGCAGCGTTGCGAAGCGCGGCGTTGTTGCCTCCGAGAATCGTCGCTGCCTTGAGCGGCGCGCGACGTTCTTCCGGTGCGGGAGGAGTTCGCAGGTCCGTGTACTCCCACGCGCCCAGGTTGAGACCAACACCAATGGCTTCGACGCCTGCCTTGTCGATGCGCGGTGTCCATATCGTGACCTGCCCCGCGCCTGCCTTGTGAGCCTGCCGGCCGGCGAGCGCACCCGCGCGTCGCAGACCAAGTGCGAGCGTTGATGGCTTTCCGAGCCCCACGAGCAGCACACGCTCGGCGCCGCCGTTCTGGCCTTGCAGGTGCAACGTTTCGTCGCGTGCGCCGCGAAAATCTCCGCGCTTGAGCGCTGTCGCCAACGCGCCGTTCATCGCCGCGTCGAGCCGCTTCAATCCTGCGGGCAAGGTATTTCCCGCAGGCAACAAGAGCGCGAGCAACGGCGTCTTTACCGCAGAGGGATCAGCGGAACGGACCGCGAGGTCGAGTGCCATGGAGTTCTCGGGTGGTTCGGGGAGCCTTATGAAGCGGCGAAAGTTAGTCTCGGCCCATGTCCCGGGCCAACCACTTATTCGCTAGCGGACGCCGCTAAACGAGTCGGTCCGGGAGCTCGCGGTTCTCGACGAATGCCTCGATGTTCGCGATGGCACGGCGTCCCATGGCGACGCGGCTCTCCACCGTGGCGCTCCCGATATGCGGGAGTAGGACAACGCTCTCGCGAGCAATCAGGTTTTGGTTTACCACGGGCTCCTGTTCGTGTACGTCGAGCGCTGCGCCGGCGATCACGCCTTCGTCGAGTGCCGCAATCAGCGCGGCCTCATCGACGACATCACCGCGGCTCGTGTTCACCAGGAACGCGTGACGTTGCATTTCACGCAGCGTGTCGGCGTTGATCAGGTGCCGTGTTTCGGGCGTTGCCGGACAATGGAGCGACACGAAGTCGGCCTCATGCAGCAGGGCTTCGAGCGATCCAACACTGGTTGCTCCCGTGCGATGTTCGATCGCTGCGTCGGCCTGGTGTCGCGAATGATAGAGGACACGCATACCGAATCCGTGGTGCGCTCGTGAGGCAACGGCCTGCCCGATCCGGCCAAATCCCACGATGCCGAGTGTCTTACCAGTCACTCGTGCGCCAAGCAGGTGCGTGGGGCGCCAACCCCTCCAGCGCCCCGCGCGCAGCTCGCGCTCTCCTTCGCTCGCGCGTCGAGCGATCGCGAGAATCAGGAGCATGGTAAGGTCTGCCGTGTCTTCGGTCAGGACGCCCGGTGTATTCGTGACGATGATTCCGGCGTCGCGTGCCGCCGCGAGATCGATGTGGTTGAATCCAACGCCGAAGTTTGCGAGGAGCCTGACGCGGGCGCCGGCGGCGGCGTCGATTGTCGCGCGGGACAAGTCATCCGTGAGCGTGCATAAGACGATGTCGGCCTCTCGCATGGCCGCACTCAGTTCATCGCGCGTGAACTGGTGATCGTCGGCGTTCAATCGAGCGCCGTATTTCGACACGAGCTCCTGCTCCACGGCGTCGGGCAGTTTTCGCGTGACGATGATTCTCACAAGGAGGAAACAGGAAGCGGGAAACAGGGAGGGAAAGAAACGGTTGCAAAATAAGAAAAGCCCGCGCGTGGTTGCGCGGGCCAATCCTTCCCTGCTTGCTTTGTGCTGCTTGCTCGCCGTTCAATGCCCGAGGCGAGACTCGAACTCGCAAGGACCGGAGCCCGGCAGATTTTGAGTCTGCTGCGTGTACGGTGAAAGCGGGGTGCTCTTGAGCGAATTCCAGTCGCAGTGCATGCTCAAACCATCTCCGACCGGACAATCCCATGTCACACACTGCCCTGCTGCCGCTGGCGCTGTTGTTGGTCGGACCCGCTTCTTCCATCTCCGCACAAGTTGCGCCGACACCGACGGCGCCCACGCAAGCGGAACTCGCCAGGACGCTCCCGTTCGACACGGCGTGGACGGTTGGGAAACTGGACAACGGGCTCACGTACTACATCCGCGTCAACAAAGAGCCGCAGAAGCGCGCCGAGTTGCGGCTGGCGGTGAACGTTGGCGCCGTACTCGAAGCCGAGGACCAGCAGGGCCTGGCGCACACGACCGAGCACATGGCGTTCAACGGCACCACGCACTTCAAGAAGCAGGAGCTGGTGCACTACCTCCAATCGATCGGAGTCCGATTCGGCGCGGACTTGAACGCGTACACGAACCAGGACGAGACCGTCTACATGCTCACGGTGCCCACCGACACGGGCAAGTTCCTCGACACGGGCATCGAGGTGCTCGCGGACTGGGCGTCAGGGCAGTTGATGGATTCAACTGAAATCGAGCTCGAGCGCGGCGTCGTTACGGAGGAGTGGCGCCTGGGACGCGGCGCCTTCGGACGTGTGCGCGACCAGCAGACTCCGATCCTGTTCAAGGGGTCCAGGTATGGCGAACGCAACGTCATTGGTGACGCGATGTATCTGCGTTCGTTCCCGCAATCGGCGATCAGGCGCTTCTACCGCGACTGGTACCGCCCCGAGCTCATGGCCGTCGTCGCCGTCGGGGACTTTGACAAGGCGACCGTCGAGAAGATGATCCGTGCCCAGTTCGCGGTCATATCCAGGTCCCCCACGCCCGTGACGCGCCCGATGTACGCCATCCCCGCGCACGACTCGACCTACGTGACCGTCGTGACAGACGCTGAGCTACCGAACTCGCAGGTCGTCTTGTACAGCTTTGCGCCCACTCGCGAGCAAATGTCTGTTGGGTCGTACCGCTCGAAGATGGTGGAGGGGCTCTTTGCCTCGATGATGGGACAACGCTTCAACGAGATCCTCCAGAAGCCCAACCCGCCGTTCGCCGCGGCATTCGTCGGACGCGGGCGCATGAATCGCACGACAGATGCCAACCAGGTATTCGCCGGCGTTCCCGAAGGCAACCTGCTCAAGGGATTCGATGCCGCACTGACGGAGGCGGAGCGCGTGCGTCGATTCGGCTTCACACAAACGGAATTCGACCGCGCGAAGACCAACCTGCTGCGCAACCGGGAGCGCTTGCTTACCGAGATGTCCAAGCGGCAGTCAGCGAGTCATGCCGCGGAGATCATCCGTCACCACCTCGAAGGTGAGGACGTGACCGGAGGTCAGGTCGAATACGACCTGCACAAGCAGTATGTCCCGGGCATCACTCTTAACGAAGTCAACGCCGTCGCGCGAGCGATCCTGTCGGGCTCAAACCGCGTTATCGCGGCATCGCAGCCGGAGAAGCCCGGCCTGGCGGTACCAACTGAGGCCGAGTTCCTCGCCGTGTTCAATTCGGTGCGAACCAAGCCGCTGCAGCCGTACGTCGACGCGGTATCCAACGCACCGCTGATCGCAAGGATCCCGGCGCCCGCCGCGATCGTGAGCGAGAAGTCGATCCCGGAGATCGGCGTCACGGAGCTCAAGCTTGCCAACGGCGTGCGCGTCGCCCTCAAACCCACGGACTTCCAGAATGATCAGGTGATTCTTTCGGGCTTCAGTCCGGGCGGATCGTCGCTGGTGTCGGATGCCGACTACGTGTCGGCGAGTACCGGAATGCAAGCGGTATCGAACGGCGGCGTCGGCACATTCAGCACCGTGGACCTCAACAAGATGCTCACCGGGAAGATCGCCACGGTGAATCTCGGTGTAGGCCAGCGCACGGAGATCGCGTCTGGAACGGCGTCACCCAGGGATCTCGAGACGATGTTCCAGCTGCTCTACTTGCGCTTCACCGCCCCACGCAAGGACAGCACCGCGTGGCTCGCAATGAAGCAGGGCACGCAGGCGGCCATGGCGAACCGCGCCTCGAGCCCGACGACGGCCTACAACGACACGATCACCGCAACGATGGCGCAGAATCATCCGCGCGTCCGTCCATTCACGCCGACGCTCCTGGACGAAGTCAACCTCGATCGCGCGCTGGCCATCTACAAGGACCGCTTCGCCGACGCGAGCGACTTCACGTTCGTCATCGTTGGCAACTTCAACGTCGACTCGATCAAGCCGCTCGTGCAGCGCTACCTGGGTGGCCTGCCGTCGATCAATCGCAAGGAAGTCGGCAAGGACGTGGGAATTCGCCCGCCGACGGGAACCGTCGACAAGGTCGTGAAGCGCGGCATGGAGCCGCAGAGCCAGACGTTCATGGCATTCACCGGCTCGTTCGAGTACAGCCGGCAGAACGCCCACGCGCTTTCATCGATGGCTGATATTCTCACGAACCGGCTTACCGACCGACTCCGCGAGGCGATGGGCGGGACGTACGGAGCGTCAGCCACCGCGACGGCGACGCGCGACGCGCCGTTCACATATCAGATCACCATTCGCTTCGGCAGTTCACCCGACCGCGTGGCGGAGCTCACCAAGGCCGCGCTCGAGGAGATCCAGGTGCTCAAGGACTCGGGCGGCACGGCCTCAGACCTGGAGAAGATCCAGCAGACGCAGCGTCGCACGCGGGAAACCGCTCTGCGCCAGAACAACTTCTGGATCGTCCAGTTAGGCACGGCGTACCAGTACAGCGATGACCCGAAGGACATCATGACCTACAACACGCTGGTTGACGGCCTGACGCGGAATGCGATTCGCGACATCGCCCGCAAGGCGTTCGGCAGCAACTACGTGCACATCTCGCTGGTGCCAGACATCAAACCGCAACCCTGAGCGGGACTGGTACGCAGGTTCGTTATGCAGCAAGGGCGCCCCGAAAGAGGCGCCCTGACTGTTTGTATCTCAACGATATGCCCGAGGCGAGACTCGAACTCGCAAGAGTTTGCACTCGGTGGATTTTGAGTCCACTGCGTCTACCGATTCCGCCACCCGGGCGCGTGAGGGAAGATAACAGCCAAACGGCGCGCACTGCCAAACCCCGCGAACTGACATACGACGCGAACTACCAAATAGCGCAAATGCGCCTTTGGGTCGTGCGCCGTTCGGGCCTGGCTGTTTGGGCGTTGCGCTGTTCGGCAGTTAGCGCCCTGCGCCTTTGGATTTACGCTGGCGGTGGCGGCCGTCTCCGCTTGAACGCGTCGGCTGAGTCGCCACCGGGCGGCATGCCCCCACGACGTCCCCTCAGCTGTTCCATCTCACGACGGATCTGCTCCTGCACGCCCAGGTATTTCGCGCGCTGCACCGGCGTGAGGAACTTGCCGAGCTCTCGCTGTTCGGACTCGGTCAGGTCGATCCGCTCGCGCTCGATCTTGAACTGTTCGGTGAGCAGCTGTTCGATCCGCCCGGCGTTCGCGGAATCCTGCTTCATCACTTCTTCGCGCAGTGAACGACGCGTCATCATTTCCCGACGGAGCATGTCCCGCCGTTGCTGATCGAAGCGCTGGTTCACGTCCGACAGTTGGCGCATCTGGTCGTCGTTCAGGCCAAGCTGCGTCCTGAGCAGGTTGGAGAGTCGCACGCGGAAGTTCTGCTCGAGCTGTTGCCGGTTCATTCGTCCCGGACCGCCCTGGCGTTGCCCGCCTCCACGTTGTGCCGCACCCGTGCTCAAGGGCGACACCACGAGCAGCGCCGCCATGATTCCAAGTTTCAACGAGCGTGTCGTCATTTCTCTCACCTTACGAACCTTGTCGCCCGGCGCCGGTCATCGGCGGCTCGGACGGCTCGGTTACCGGTAGTGCCTCAATGGACTCGAGCGCGGTCAGGAGCGCTTCGATGTCGTCATCACCAAGGTCGCTCACACCGCCGGCAAAACTGATCGGCGTATCGAACGCAGGGCCCGCGACGACCATGGTGTCCGGCGTCGTCGCTCCCGGCGTTCCGTTGAAGAAGGAACGCGCGACGGCGAGCGAAATCCCGCCCAGCGTTATGAACGAGACGGCTGCCGCGATCTGGAACGCGTGACTGCGTCGCCACGAACGCACCACCGGACGTGCTGCGCGCTTGGGCAGCGCGGACACAATGGCGTTCACGTTCACTGGCGGCGTTGCCTCGGCATACGCCTGCCTGACGAGATTCAGCAGCTCCAGCTCTTCGGCGCAATCCTGGCAGCTGGCGACGTGAGACCGGACCTCGTTGCGACGCGCGTCCGAGAGCGTGCCGCTCAAGTAATCCGGCAGCAGTTCGCGAATCTCGACGTTCGAGCAATCAGTCATTGAGGTTCTCCTTCACGGTCCGCAACGCGTTGTGATAATGCACCCGGGCCGCACCTTCGGTCGTTCCCGCCACTTCAGCAATTTCCTTGTACGACAATCCTTCATTCACACGCAGGAGGAAGACCTCCCGTTGGGTCGGCGACAGTTTCCCAACCGCCCCCCACACTTTCCTCTGTGCCTCGCTGGCGATCATGCTGTCCAGCGCGGTGTATTCGGTTGCGGCATCTACGTCCTCGAGGTTCCCCACTTCCCGCCGTCTCCGAAGCGACCGTCGCCGATCCACAACCAGGCGGCGCGCAATGGTGAACAGCCAGGTCCTGAGCGAACTCTCGCCCCTGAAATGCTCGAGCGACGAGAACGCCCTCACAAATGTGTCCTGTACTATTTCATCCGCTGCGTCCCGCTCCCCAAGACTCCCCACGTAACGGCTCAGCGCAGTGGCATGTCTCTCCACCAGGGCCGTGGCCGCCCGTTCGTCTCCCTCTTTCCAGCGTTGTATAAGCGTGCTGTCGAGGGAGTCATCCCGGCCGGTCAGGTCCTCTGCCATTGCGGAGTTGACCCGTGAGACGAGGCTAGACGCAAGTCGTTAAGGGGTTTGGGGGTGGGCTGGGTGAGGCCGTTGCCAGCCCATGTGTTGGGGAACAAGATGGGTCATGGGGACGACCCGGCGTCAGGTGTTGGACCAACACGGCAGGCCAACGTGAAGCGCGTCGAGATTGTCGCGCACCGGGGTGCGAATCGGGAGGCTCCCGAGAACACGATCGCTGCCTTCCAACGGGCGATCGACATCGGCGTCCAGGGAATCGAACTGGACGTCCAGTTCACCAGGGATGGAGTTCCCGTCGTTCATCACGACCCAAAACTCCGTAGCGTGGACCGGCCTATTGCCTCGATGTCGCTGAACGAGGTAAAGGCCAGCGGTGATACGCCATCGCTGGATGAAGTCCTCGATGTCGTAAACAGTCAGTGCCGACTCTATATCGAGATCAAGGCGCCCGCTGCCGTTGAAGCAGTCGTCGAAAGGCTGAAGACGCGACGATCCTGGTGTGCAGTTCACAGCTTCGATCATCGCGTGGTCGCGAAGGCGCGCTCGCTCGATGCCGAACTCACGACTGGCATCCTCCTCGTGAGCTATCTCATCGATGTGCTGGGCGCGATGCGCGCCGCCGGAGCTCGCGATCTCTGGCAGCAAGCAGACTACATCGATCGCGAGCTCGTCGATCGAGTGCACGAATCGAGTGGTCGCGTTTTCGCGTGGACAGTCAACGACATCGCGCGAGCGCGAGAA
>Ga0111538_10000713_pt1 | contig 45630 bp, 35 predicted proteins | sample SoiMethybrSBSTD1_FD_79669 | JGI IMG/M metagenome (GOLD analysis project Ga0111538, IMG submission 79669) | Bulk soil microbial communities from a Populus tree surrounding site in Tennessee, USA - Soil MetaG P. TD hybrid SBSTD1 (version 2)... | ecosystem: Environmental > Terrestrial > Soil >...
CATCCTCATGTTCAGCACGGACTACCCCCATCCCGAGACACGCTTCCCAGAGTCCGTCGACCTGTGCCTGGGCTGGCCGGAGATAAACCCCGGCCTGATGCAGAAGATCCTCTGGGACAACGCAGTCAAGGCTTTCGGGGAGCCATAACCCCCGTCAGGGGTCAGGCGTCAGCGGTCAGGCGTGCCCCTAAAACCCGTCAGGGGTCAGGCGTCAGCGGTCAGGCGTGGAAACCCGAGCAGTGGCCGGGTGGCGGAAGGCCGGATGACTGATCCGACCCTCCAGTACTGGTACGACCTCAAGACAACGCGACGGTCAAATACCGGCGTGCTGAATTCGCTCGGGTCACGAGTCACGGGTCACGAGTCACTTCTTCTGCTCACGTCTGCTTGAAGCAGCGCGTCGCGTTCTCCCAGAAGAGCTTGCGCCGAACGTCCTGCTTGATGCTCGACCACTCCAGGATCTTGTCGATCGAGTGGGGGAACCACGATTCGTAGTGCGGGTAGTCCGAGCCGAACATCAGCACGCCGTCGCCGAGCGCGCCGGTGACCATGCTGAACATCGGCTCGTGCTCGTGCGCCTCGATGTTGCAGAACACCCGCCCCGCGGCGAAATGCTCGCTCGGCAGATGCTTCAACTTCGCGGTGCGGCCGACGTAGCTCACCTGCTCGTCCATGCGCCGCACCCAGAACGGCAGCCAGCCGAAGCCGCATTCGAGCACGCAGAGCCGCAGGCCGGGATGGCGGTCCAGTATGCCGCCGGCGAGAAAGCCGGCCATCAGGCGCATCGCCCCCCAGGGATGCGAGCACAGCCGCGCCAGGTAGACGTTGTCCCACATGTCGCGGTAGCCGGGAAAATACGGCGGACTCCAGGCGAAGCTGTGATGCGCGATCGCGAGGTCGTGCTCTTCCGCGGCCTGCCAGATCGGCTCGAGGTCGGGATGATCGACCGGCCTGTCGTTGTCGAGCAGCGGCGTCACCGCGACCGCCCATTTCGAGGTGCCCCATTTCCGGATTTCCCGCACCGCGTCCTCGACGTCGCGCGTCGAGGCGACGATCGGGCCCTTCAACCGGTCCGGGAACGGCGCGCAAAACTCCTGCATGTGCCGGTGGTAGGCACGGATCAACCCGGTTTCGAGCGTAACGTCGGGCAGCCCGACCACGCTCGTCCAGACCGAGGGGACGAGGAAATGCACGTCCGAGCCCTCGGCATCCATGTCGAGGACGCGGTTGTCGGAGCGGTCGTCGACCACCCCGGGGCTCGGCCGCCTTTCGCCGCGCCATACGCGGCCGTCGGTCGAGCCGGCACGCGGCTCGGCCTCGCCCAGCGTGCGCTCGTAGGTCTTGCCCCCGAACCGGTAGGTGTTCCGGACGCCGCCATCGGCGCTGCGCGACTTGACGGCATGCCGATAGGGCGCCAGATCGGCAAGGCGCGGGCGGAAAGCCGGGTCGACATATTTCTCGAGCACGTCGGCGCCCGGATCGATATGCGTATCGGTGTCGTATACACGGAAGCCGTTCTTCATGATTTCTCGCTTCTCCAGCTGCTACCAGACGGCGACCTTCGCCTGCGCCTCGACCCGCTTCGCCATGGGCGTGTCCTCCAGGTGGAAGAACCTGATCATGTTCCCCGCCAGGATCGGGTACGCCTCTTCCCACGGCACACCGGCGAACATCTTGTCCGCGTACGACCGGGTCTCGGGCCAGTCGCACTCGATGTGCGGAAAGTCCGTGGCGAACATGAGGTGGCCCGCGCCGAGATGGTGGCGCATCTCGATCGCGGTCCGCTCCACGTGCTGCACGCTCAGCACGATGTTGTCGCGGACGTACTCGCTGGGCAGCCGCCGCGGGGGCTTGAAGCCCAGCAGGCGCTTGTTCCAGTGGAGGTGCTTGTCGTACCAGTAGTCGGCCATCTCGAGCCAGAACGGGATCCAGCCGACGCGGGTCTCGGCGAAGAAGATCTTGAAGTCGGGGAAACGGTCGAATACGCCCGACATGAAGAGCGGTGCGATGCTCTTCGTGGGATCCAGCCCCCAGCGCGTCACGTAATCCACGATATTCCGCGTCGACTTGAGGATCGCGGGGTCGGCGTCGGGGAACAGGAACATGGGCTGGTCGGCACGGGGACCGGCGCGGTTGAAGCCGACGTGCGCGGTCACCGGCATGTTCATTTCCTGGGCCGCCGCCCAGAACCTGTCGTCCTCTGCGGTCGGGTAGACCTTGCCGCTGGGAAACACGCCCAGCATGACGCCTTTCAATCGCTTCTCCGCAGCGTGGTTGAGCTCCGCGAGGGCGTCCTCGATATTGGTCCACGGAATGACCGCCATGCCGATCAGGCGGTCCGGCGCCACCGGGCAATATTCCTCTGCCAGCCAGTCGTTGTAGGCCCGCACCGCCGCCTTGTACGCGGCATCGTCCTGCATGTTGCGCCAGAGGGCGGGCCCTACCACCATGTTGGGAAACAGTACCTCGGCCAGCAGCCCGTCCGCATCCTGCTCGGCGACCCGCTGCCCGGGCGGGCCGATGCCCGGAGTATTCTCGACTTTCACGCCGACGGGCTGCCAGTCTTCGGCCTTTCGGCCGCCGCGCAGATCGATGTAATTGACCTTGAACGGCGCCGAACCGGCCATCACGATGGCGTCGCTGCCGTCGGGGAGCGTCGTCGTGCGCGGCGCGAGCTCCCGGTATTTCGCCGGCATCCGGCCGGTCCACCGCTCCGGGAGGACCTCCAGGTGCCCGTCGCTGGATAGCATCGGATATGTTTTCGCCATCAAAACCTCCGCAGACTGTTCCGAATCCACAGGCCGTCACCCAGTCAGTGGACCCTGGTTATCCGGCAAGCGTCTCGTAGTGATGCGAGTTCCCGATCACTTCAGCGGCATACAGCCTGGCGATCTCCTCTTTCGAGTAGCCCAGGAGATCGCCCAGTACTTCCTCGTTGTGCTCGCCCACCCTGGGAGTCGAGCCGACAACGGTGGGAGTGCGGCTGAAGTGCCAGAAGTCGCCGGACACGGCGATCGTCCCCGCCAGGAAATCGGGGACCTCCACCATTGCCCGCCGCTCCCAGGGATGGGGATCCTGCGCCGCCTGCGCGATGGTATTCACCGGCGCCGCGGTGACATCGTGACGGGTGAAGTGGGCGATGGCGTCCTTCATCGTCATGCCGGCCAGCAGTTGCTCCATCGCCTGCTTCACGACCGGAACGTGCTTGCTGCGCTCGCGGCGGGTGGTGAAGCGCGGGTCTTCCTTCCACTCGGGCTTCCCGAGCGCGTTGCACACCCGGGGCCAGTGGTGCTGGTCCCCGGCTGCTATGAGGATCCAGCCGTCCTTGCAGGGGTACGTGCCGCTGGGAGGCGCTGAAGACTCACCACGCTTGGGCTCGACCCCGGCACCGTGATAAGCGGTGATGGGGATTTCGGTCAGGCTGTAGCCGGAATCCGCGAGGCAGACGTCGATGCACTGCCCCACGCCGGAAATGCTGCGCTCGAAGAGCGCGCCCAAGGTACCGATGGCGGAGTGCAGCGCGGTCGTGCGGTCGATGATGGGCACCCCGGCGCGTATCGGCGGCATCCCCTGTTCGCCCGTGACCATGGCAATACCGGACATGGTCTGGCCGATGGGGTCGTAACCGATCTGCTCGCGATAGGGACCGAACTGCCCGTACGCGGAGATGTTGACCATGATGATGCGGGGGTTGAGCCCCTTCAACACGTCATACCCGAAGCCCATCTCGTCTATGGTCCCGGGGCGGAAATTCTGCACCACCACATCGGAAACCTGGATCAGCTTGCGCAACGCGGCTTTCGCTTCCTCCTTGCGCAAGTCCATGCTCACGCTCTTCTTGCCGCTGTTGTACTGAACCCAGTAAGCGCTCTGCTTGCGCACATATGGCCCGTGATAGCGGGTTTCCTCGCCGCCCAGGCGCTCGATCTTGATGACTTCCGCTCCCAGCCGGGCGAGCACCTGGGCGCAGCGGGGTCCCGCCTGGTGGCGGCCCAGGTCGATCACGCGGATGCCGTTCAAGGGTCCTTTGCCGTCTGTCATTGCGTCACTCCTTGCCTGCGTGGCTCGCGCCGGCTCGTGGCCTTCCCTCTTTGCTCGGTTCGTGGTCGTCAAAGCACGTCATCAGTGCATCACCGTCCCCCCATCGACGTTCCACGCCTGACCGGTGATGTGGTCGCTCTGCTCGGACGCGAAGAACAGCGCCAGGCGGGCGATGTCGTCAGTACGAGCGACGCGACCGGTGGGAGGAAGACCCAGCACCGGGGCGTTCGGGTCGCGCTCGATGAGCGCGCGCTCGCGCCGAGAGGTCGATTCGCGTCGGCTCGTGTCGACGCTGCCGGGGCAGATCGCGTTGACCGTGATGCCGTGTGCTCCCAGCTCCTGGGCCATGGCCTGGGTGAGGCCGATAATGCCGAACTTCGACGCCGTGTACGCCCCACGCCGGGCGGTGCCTCGCTTGCCCGACACCGAGGCCATGTTGATGATCCGCCCGCTGCCGCGCGATAGCATGTGAGGGATCACGGCGCGGTTCATCAGGAACGTGCCCTTGAGGTTGACGTCGATGACCAGATCCCATGCTTCCTCGGGTACTTCCCAGAGCAAGCGACGATCAGCCCCATGCGGAGCGGCGGCGTTATTGACGAGCACGTCGATGCGGCCGAACTGCGCGAGCGCGTCCGCGACGAACCGCTCCGCGTCAGTAGCGCGGCTTACGTCGCCGACCAGCGTGAGGACGCGACGCCCAAGTGCCTGGATCTCCCCGGCCAGGCTCTCTAGGCCCTTCCACCCGATACGTTTTTCCTCGAGCCCCTCGTCGTTCTCGTTCCGCGTCCCGCCGGCCGCCAGGTCCGTCACGACGACATCAGCACCTGACCGGGCAAACGCTACGGCGATCGCGCGGCCTATCCCACGCGCCCGCCCACATCCAGTAATCAGCACGATCTTGCCGTCGAATTCGCTCACCGGACGAACCTCCTTGCTCTTTTACGCTACGCGGCGACCGCCTGCTCCACCGTCGGTGCCTCCCCCTTGAGCGTGGTCCTGCGCACGTCGCGCGCCTCGTCGGCGGGGAACGGCCGCCCACGGTGCATGGTCTGGCGGTTGTCCCATATCACGAGGTCGTTCACCTGCCACTTGTGCGAATAGACGAACTCGCGCTGCGTGGCGTGCTCGGTCAGGTCGCGCAGGAGGAGCCGCGCCTCCGGCAGCGCCCAGCCGACTATGGTGCCGGCATGAGACGACAGGTAGATCGATTTGCGCCCGGTCCGGGGCAGGGTGCGAACGAGCCTCTGGAGCACGGGCTTGAAGCGCTCGCGCTCCTCCGGCGTGAAGTCTCTGAACCCTATGGTGTCGCGCGAGAACATCTGGGAGTGCTCGCAGACCAGGGGCTCGATCAAGGCTTTCGTTTCGTCATCGAGGGCCTCGTAGGCCGCGCCCATGTGGGCGAACTCGGTGTTTCCACCCTTGGACGGTATCCTCACCCCGCGCAGCAGCGAGTACTTTGCGGGGACGGCTTTGAACGACGAGTCGGAGTGCCACAGTTGATTGCCGATGGCGAAGAGCCGCCTGCGGTCATCGCGCCCGAACGGCTTGTTGTTGCCGTCGAGGTTCGACACGTCGGCAAACGTCCCCGGCAGCCGGTAATCCGCGGCACTGCGCAGGCTGTTCCCCATGGTGTTCTCCAGCGGTCCCAGCGCGCTCGTGAAGGCGAGGTGCGCCTCGTCGGTGAGGGGCTGGTCGTGGAAGACCAGCACGGCGTACCGGTCCATGGCGGCGTGGATCTCCTCGGCGTGCGCGGGCGACAGGGGCTCGCACAGGTCGATGCCTTCGACTTCGGCGCCGATGTGCGATCCCAGCGGGCGAAAACGGATGGCCATGATGGATCTCCTTCTAACTTGATGGATTCTAGAATACTCCTTCTTCCGTCAGCGCTGCGATCTCCTTCGTGGACATCCCGAGGAGCTCGCCGAACACGTACTCGTTGTCCTCCCCGTACATGGGCGCGCCGCGGTCGATGCGCCCGCCGATGTAGGCGGGACTCTCGGAGAGCTTGACGGGCACCTCGGCGATCGGCCAGCGGCCGATCTTCGTCCCCGTCACCTCGGTCAGCCATTCGAGGTGCTTCAACTGCGGGTCGTTGTCGCAGCGATCGCCCGCGGTCTGGCACACGCCGGCGGGAACACCGGCGGCCTGCAACGCGTGCATCGCCTGGTACGCATCGCGCGACCGGGTCCAGCCGGCGATCAGCGTATCGAGCGCTTCCTGGTGCGCGAGGCGCGCGGCGAGATTGGCAAACCGCGGGTCCCTGCCCCACTCCGGATGCTCCGCCACCTTGATGAACGCGCTCCACTCCGTTTCGGTGAAGCACGCGATCGTGATCCAGCGATCGTCGCCGGCGCACGGATACACGTTGTGCGGGGCCGCGGGCTTCCACGGCGAGCGGTTGCCTATGCGCTTCCATATGCGGTCGTTCGCCGACCAGTCGAGGAGCGCCGGGCCGTTGAGGAAAAGCCCCACCTCGGTCTGCGAAGCGTCGATCCACTGGCCTTCGCCCGTGCGGTCGCGGTGATACAGCGCCGAGAGCATGGCAAGCGCAAAGCTGAACGCCCCCATCCAGTCGAGGTACGAGTAGCCCCAGCCGGCCGGCATCGCGGGTTCGGGGAGCCCCGACATCTCGGAAAGACCCGCAAACGCATTGGCAATCGGGCCGACCGTGCGGAAGCGCCCGTACGTGCCCTGAGCGCCCATGCCGGACTGCTGCACGTAGATGATGTCCTTCTTGATCTTCTTGAGCTCCTCGTAGCCCAGGCCCCAGTTATTGAGGACGCCCGGCGAGAAGCCTTCCGCGACGATGTCCGACATGGCGATGAGTCGTCGCACGATCTCGAGGCCCTTCGGGTGGCGGACGTTCAACGAGATGCCGCGCTTGCCGGGATTCTTGTTGTTGAACTGTCCGCCCTGGTTGACGTCGGTTACCCCGGGGAGCGGCCCCGTCGCCTTGTCGCGCGCTTCGCGGCCACCGACCGGCGCCATCGCGGCAAGCCGCGTGTCCGGATGGGTCTTCAACTCGATCTTGATGCTCTCGGCGCCGAACGCGGAGAGGAAGCGCGTGCCGCCCGCTGACGCGAGGAACCACGAGAAATCCACGATTCGGATACCGTGCAGCGGGAACGGCTTGCCGCGCTTCGACGGCGGCTCTTTGGGATCGACCTTCGCGTTCGCGGCTATCACCGGCGTTTCGCGCTTCGGCTTCGCCTCGATCGCGTTCGCATCCTCATTCAGCAGAGGCGCGCGGCGGCCTGCTACCCACGAGTTCGCCGTCGAGATCCACTTGCTCGCGGGATAACGGAAGGACTTGCCGAGCTCCGGATGCTCGATATCGGTGACGCTGCCGCGCTTGACCCAGTGTTCATCGACTGCGTTCTCGTGGGGTTTCCTGAGCGGCGCCCAGAGCATTCCCAGCTCCTGCGCCTCCCGCCACGGAATGTTTTCGTAAGTGAACGAGCGCACGAAGCGCTGCACGGCCTCCATGCCCTCGTCGCGTCCCGATTTCATGGGTCCCGTGCCGGGAACGAAGCGCCCGCTTCTCGGCGCGCCCATGGTCTCGGCTTTGAACCCTTCACCCAGGCCATAGCGGTTCAAGAGCTGCAGCAGCTTTTCGCCGTCGTCCGGGCGATTGCCCAGGTTCGCCATCACCCAGCGGCCGTCCTTGGTGTGGACGATCGTCGGGCTAGGTGAAACGCCTTCGCGCGCGTGACGGCAGGTCTGGCGCTGTACCAGCGCGCGCCGCATGACCCACGTCATGAGATCGACCTCGGTGGATTTCGACACCGACTCGTGGACCGCGCACGAGACGCGCTGGCCCTTGCCCGTGCGGAACCGGTAGAGCAGCGCGGCGAGAAGCGTGAAGGAAAGCTGCTCGCCGGCGACGTGGTACGCGTGCCACATCTGCGGCGCGACCGGCGGCAGGTCGTACTTGCCGGCGGGATCGGGGTCGTAGCCGCAATTCATCATGACGCCGCCCAGTGCGAGATGCACCAGGTCCGACGCCTTGAAGCCCGCCCACGGGCCGTCGTCCCCGAACGGCGTCACGCGCGCATGAATCAGCGTCGGAAATTCCCTGGCTATCGCCTCCTTGCCCATGCCGAGCTTGTCGAGCTCACCCTTCGGCGTGGATTCGAGCAGGATATCGGCGCTCGCGACGAGCGCGCGGAAGCGCTCGCGGTCCTTCTGCTGCTGAAGGTCGAGGGTGATCGATTTCTTGCCGCGGTTGTAGTACCAGAAGAAGAGCGAGCGCTCGGGACCTTCCTTGTCCTCGTAGAAAGGGCCGATGCGCCGCGTGGAGTTTCCGCCGGGCGGCTCTATCTTGATGACCTCCGCGCCCAGCCCCGCGAGCGTGAGCCCGCAGTACTCCCCCTGCTCGTCGGCCAGCTCGATGACGCGGATGCCGGCGAGAGGGCCGGGACGAGTGGCCGGGCTGGTACGGTCTTCCTGTGCTGCCATGGTGATCCTCCTCAACCGGAAGTATACGGCGGGAGGGAGTTCACATTGCGTCAGCCGCCCAGCATCGCCTTCTTGAGCGCCGCGTCGACCGGGCGCTCGCCCAGCCAGATCCGGAGGAGCGCCCGGTTGAAGTCCTCGCCGGGGATCGTGCCCTTCGCATCGCGGTTCACGACGACGCGCGTGCCGCTGCCCGGGATGTAGTCGAGCAGGATGACTTCGCCCATCTTTGCCTCCTTCACGGCGGCGAAGATGCTCTCCAGCTGCTTCACCTGCGCGTCGAGCTTTGCCAGCTCCGCGGGCGCGTGATTGCTCTTCAAGCCGTCGTTGAAAGCGGAAAGGAGCTGCTCCGAAGAGAGATCGCGCAGCAGGTGGAGCGCGACGCGCCTGGCGCCCGTATCGGCGAGCACGGCGTCGGCCGCCGTTTTCTTCTGCTGCAGATACAGCGCGCCGACGTAGACCTTGAAGATCGCCCGCGTGCGCAGGCCGGCGCCGTTCAGGACGAGCTCGGGGCCGGTATCGCCCAGCTTCACCTGCTCCGGCACCTTGACCCCCTCGATTTCCGCCGCGCCGGCGGAAAACATCACGAGCATCAGCGCCAACGCCACGAGGGACGCTTTGAAACCACTCATCACTTATCACTCATCACTCATCACTCAGAAGATCCTGAGCCCCCCGCCGCCCCCGAGCATCGCATCGCGCAGGCGTCCATCCACCGGCTTCTTCCCTAGCCAGATCCGGAGCAGCGCGCGGAAGAAATCGTCGCCCGGTATGAGGATCATGTCCTGCCCGTTGACGTTGATGCGCGTGCCGCTGCCGGGGATGAAATCGATGTAGACCACCCCGCCGCGCTTCAGCACCCCGATCTTGCTCATCATGCGATTCAGGTCGCGCAGCCGCATCTCGATCAGCGCGATCTCGGCGGGGATGTGATTGGCGGCGATCGCGTCGTTCAACGACGCGATCAGCTCCCTGGCCGTGAGCTCCTCGATCAGGATGTGCATCGCGACCCGCTTGGGACCGGCGTCCTTCAGCACCGCCTCGGCGTCCTTGTTCTTCGCTCCCAGGTACAGCGCCCCGACGTAGACCTGCACCGTCATGAACTTGTGCCGCACGCCGGCGCCGTTCAGCACCAGGTCGGATCCGCCCTTGGAGAGCACTATCTTTTCGGGCAGCTTGACGCCTTCGATCTCCAGCGAACCCGCTGTCGTAGGCACGAGCAGCGCACCGGCAATCATCAGCAACCTCGCGAAATACGCGCGAAGCACCGCAGTGCCCCCCTCTCCCCTCACGCCTCACCCCTTACCGGTTCTTATAGCGCTTCAAAAACTCCCGCAGCCCCCATGCCCGTGCCTATGCACATGGTCACGATGCCGTACTTCTTGCGGTGGCGACGCAACCCGTGCAACAGCGTCGCCACCCGGATCGCCCCCGTCGCGCCCAGCGGATGTCCCAGCGCGATGGCTCCGCCCAGCGGGTTGACCTTCGCGCGATCCAGCCCGAGCTCCTTTATCACCGCCAGCGCCTGGGCGGCAAACGCCTCGTTCAACTCGATCCAGTCGATCTGGTCCTGCTTGAGGCCCGCCTGCGCAAGCGCCTTCGGGATCGCCTTGACCGGCCCTATGCCCATGATGTCGGGCGGCACGCCCGCGACCGAGTAGCCCACGAAGCGCCCGATGGGTTTCACGCCGTAGCGGGCGAGCGCCGGTTCGCTCATGAGGACGACGGCCGCCGCGCCGTCCGACATCTGCGAGCTGTTGCCTGCGGTGACGCTGCCTTTGGCCGCAAACGCGGGCCGCAGCTTCGCGAGACCCTCGGGCGACGTGTCGCGCCGCGGGCCCTCGTCGTTCACCACTTCGCGCGCCCTGACCTTGATCTCGCGCGTGGCGAGATCGGGCAGGCGCTCGGAAAGCGCATAGGGCGTCACCTCGTCCTTGAATTCGCCGGACTCCGTCGCTCGTATCGCGCGGCGGTGGCTCTCCGCGGCGAACATGTCCTGATCCTCGCGGCTCACCTTCCACTGCGCCGCGACGCGCTCGGCGGTGATTCCCATCCCGTACGCGATGGCGACGTTCTCGTCCTTCTCGAAGACCGCGGGACTGAACGTCGGCTTGTTCCCACCCATGGGCACCATGCTCATGCTCTCGGTGCCGGACGCGATCATCACGTCGGCCTCCCCCAGCCGTATCCGGTCCGCCGCCAGCGCCACCGCCTGCACGCCCGACGAGCAGAAGCGGTTGATGGTCATGCCCGAGATGTTGTCGGGCAGGCCCGCCAGCAGGAGCCCGATGCGCGCCACGTTCATGCCCTGCTCGGCTTCCGGCATGGCGCAGCCCGTGATCACGTCCTCCACCGCGGCCGGGTCGAGGCCGGGACATTTCGCCATCGCCGCCTTCAGGACGTAAGCGAGCATGTCGTCGGGCCGGACGTTCTTGAACATCCCGCGCGGCGCCTTGCCGACCGGTGTGCGAGTAGCCGCGACAATGTAAGCATCCTGGACTTGCTTGCTCATACGCGTACTCCATCAAAGGATGAGGGATGAAGGATGAGGGATGACCTGTTCTGCAAGGCAGTCAACAGCGGGTCATCCTTCCACGTTCATCCTTCATCCTTAGTTTCTCAGTGGCTTCCCTGTCTTCAACATATGCTCTATGCGCGCCTGAGTCTTCTCAGTGGCGATCAGCTCCATGAAATGGCTGCGCTCGAGATCGAGAAACCACTGCTCGTCCACCAGACTCCCGCCTTCGACGTCGCCGCCGCACATGACCAGCGCGACCTTGGATCCGATCAGGTAGTCGTGCTCGGAGATATGACCGCCCTCGAGCATGTTGACCATGAACGCCTTGATCGTCGAGATGCCGCTCCGCCCGAGCACGGGGATCGCGGAAGCCCTGAGGGGCGGCCGGTAGCCCGCGGCCGAGAGTGCACGCAGCTCCGCCTTCGCAATCTCCAGCAGCTCGAAGCGGTTCATCACGACGCGGTCGGTAGGCCTCAGGTAGCCCAGCTCGCGCGCGTGTTCCGCGCTGCGCCCGACCTCGGCCATCGCGACGGACTTGAAGTATTTCTGCAAAAACGGCGACATCTCGCCGCCCTTCGCGTCCCCCGAGGCGCGCATCGCGAATTCCTTGCAGCCGCCTCCCGCGGGCAGCAGCCCGACCCCGGCTTCCACCAGGCCGATGTAGCTCTCCAGCGTGGCGACGGCGCGATCGCAATGCATGATGAACTCGCAGCCGCCGCCCAGCGCGAGCCCGTCCACCGCGGCGACCGTGGGAACCATGGAGTACTTCAGCGCCTGCGTCGTGTCCTGGAACTGCTCGACCAGGCGCTCGACCTCCGCCAGCTTGCCCGCCATCAGCTGGTCGGCGACGCCCAGGCTGCGTGCCGCCTTCAACGCCAGCGATTCCGCCTCGCGCCGGAACTGCCTGAAGAGCCTGCCGACGGCGGAAGGCTGCGACGGCTTCGCGCCGCCCGCCGGCGTCTTCTTCAGGTTCGCGCCGACCGAGAACGGCGGCTCGGTCTGCCAGACGACGAGGCCCATGTAGTTGCGCTCGGCCTCGTCGAGGGCGCGCTGCACGCCGTCGAGCACGTCGTCGCCGATAGCGTGCATCCTGCTCTTGAAGCTGACGATCGCGATGTCGTCGCCCGTGTGCCAGCAGCGCACGCCGTCGGTCTCGAAAATGGTCATGCCGTACTTCGCTTCCTCGCCCAGCACCCGGTCGGGGAAGGGCTGGCGCCGGTAAACGGGGAGCGATGGGCGCGGCTGGTAGCGGTTCTCCGCGGGCGCGTACGAGCCCTGCGGACCGTGCACCCCGTTACGCGCGGGTTCGACCGCCCAGGACGGCAGCGGCACGGAGGCCATCGCCTTGCCTGCGGCGATGTCCTCGGCGATCCACTTTGCCACCGGCTGCCACCCCGCCTCCTGCCAGATCTCGAACGGCCCCTGGTTCCAGCCGAAACCCCAGCGTATCGCGAGGTCCACGTCGCGCGCGTTGTCGGCGATCTCGGCGAGGTGCACGGCGCAGTAGTGAAAGGAATCCCGGTAGATGGACCACAGGAACTGCGCCTGCGGGTGGCTCGCCCCGTGCAGCTGCTCGAAGCGCTCGCGCGTGTTGCGGTTCTTCAGGATCTCGACGACCGAGTCGTCGGCCTTCTGCTCCGACAGGCGGTAAGCTTTCGTCTTGAGGTCGAGTACCTGGATGTCGGCTCCGACCTTCTGGTAGACCCCGCGCCGGGATTTCTGGCCCAGCGCGCCCTGGGCGATCAGCTCCTTCAGCCAGCCCGGCGCCTCGTAGTAGCGGTGCCACGGATCGCCGGGTAGCGCTTCCTTCATCGTGTTGACCACGTGCGCGAACGTGTCGAGGCCGACGACGTCAGCGGTGCGGAAGGTCGCGCTGCGGGGGCGTCCGATCAGCGAGCCGGTGAGAGCGTCCACCACGTCGAAGCCTATCCCCAGCCGCTCCGCGTGATGGATCGTCGCCAGCATGGAGAACACGCCGACGCGGTTGGCGATGAAGTTGGGCGTGTCCTTGGCGCGGATCACGCCCTTCCCGAGCGTCGTGACCAGGAAGCCTTCGAGCCGGTCGAGTATCGTGGCATCCGTGGCAGCCGCCGGGATCAGCTCGACCAGGTGCATGTAGCGCGGCGGATTGAAGAAGTGCACCCCGCAGAATCTTTCCCTCATTCCTTCCGGGAAGGATTCTGCTAATTTGTTGATCGACAATCCGGAGGTGTTGCTCGCAAAGATTGCGTGTTCACCAAGGTGCGGCGCGACCTTCCGGTACAGATCTGCCTTCCAGTCCATGCGCTCTGAAATGGCTTCAATGACGAGATCGCATTCCTTCAGTCTGTCGAGATGTTGATCGTAATTCGCCGCTTCTATGAAGCCCGCTTTCGATGGAGTGGAAAGCGGGCTTGGCTCCAGCCGCCTGAGGTTGTCGATCGCCTTCGCAACATTACCGTTGGGATCGCCCTCCTTCGCCGGCAATTCGTAGAGGACGGCGGCCACGTTGGCATTGACGAGGTGAGCCGCGATCTGCGCGCCCATCACCCCGGCGCCGAGCACGGCGGCCTTGCGCACTACGAATGGGGAAGCGGCTGCCATCGAACCTCCGATCGTCTGCGTTGCACGTATGGGAAACCACGTGCAACGGAGATTCTAGCACCCGCGTTTGCGGCGGCCCTACTTGATGAATCGCCGCGCTTCCTCGAACCTCAGCCGTCCTTCTAGAACGAGTAGCGGAACTGGGCGCTCAGGATGTTGACGTTACCCTCGCTGTAACCCACCAGGTTGTTCTTCCCCCGGCACGCGACGGGTTCCGCCGCCGCCTGGGCGGCGTTGCAGAGATTGATATCCGCCTTGTCCGGTATGAAGAGGTGCGCGTAGCCGAAATCGATGGCCGCCTGCTTGGAAATGCGGTACTGCGCGCCGAAAGCGACCCAGATGCGGTCCTGATCCGGCAGGCGCGGGGTGCGGTCCGCGTCGCGAACCGGGGTCTGGTCGTAGGCGGCGCCGAACTTGAAGGTCCACTCGCTGTTGTGATGGTAATTCGCGCCGCCCGAGAAGCGCCACGAGTCCTCCCAGTTGAGCGGTAACCTGGTGAGTATCGTGCCGCTCGTGCGGAAGATGTTGAGCTCCTTGAGGCTGCTCCAGTCGGTCCAGCTGATATCGGCCATCAGGTCCCACTTGGGATTCAGCTGATGGAAAATGCTCCACGACGCCGAGGCCGGGAGCTTGATGTTCGCGGTGATGGCTCCGTCGGGCACGCCAGCGGCAAGCGCGGCCGGGCGGTTGGCGAACGCCGCCGTTCCGCCGAGATCATGCTCGACCTGAGAACGGTAGCTGATACCGATGCGCGTGTTCTGCAGGGTGAACAGGGCGCCGACGTTCCAGCCCCAGGAGTCGTCGTCGGCCTTGATGGTCACCACGCCCTGGTTCTGTCCGAGTGCGGTCAGGCCTGCCACGGTGGGGCCAGCGCACGCGGGCTGCGGAGCACAGCCCGCGGCCCCCAAGGCCGCGTAGTTGACCGAGTTGGTCAGCGTCGCGTCCATCCGCTGCCAGCTGATCCCGGCGCCCAGCGAAACCTGGTCGTTCAGCTTGAACGCGACGCTCGGGTTCACGTTGATCGTCTTCACTTCCGATTCGAGCGCGTGGAAGCGGCCGACCCAGCCGGCGTCGTAATCGGTCTTCAACCCGAACGGCGCGTTCAATCCCACCCCGACGAACCACTGGTTGTTGAGCTGCCAGGACAGGTAGGCATTCGGCACGAAAGCCCAGTCGCCGGCATCCCCCCCGTTCCCCCCGAGCGAGCCCTGCGCCGGCGCGAGCGTCGAGCCGGTGTTGGTGAACTCCGTCTTGGGCTTGATGGCATGCAGCGCGCCGACCACCTGCCGTCCCGGAATGCGGGTCATGCCGGCGGGGTTGAAATAGATCGTGCTCGCGTCCTCCGCGATGGCTGCGCCACCCGCAAACGCATTCCCGACGCCGCTCCCGCTCTGCTCGATCAATGCAAAGCCGGCAGGCTGCACGCTCGTGGAAAACGCGGCCACGGCCGCCGCAACCGCCGCGGAAATCAGCTTTCTGCTGCTCTTCATGGCTTCCCCCTGGATCGGACGACCTGACAGATCATGTTAACTCTCTGGCGGTGTTCTTAGGTCTCCGAAGGTATTTTTTACAACACTATCAAGCACCTATTGTTGCGCTGATACAACACGCGGCTGGCGATTTTCATCCACCGCAACGTAGGTCAGGGTCGCCTCGGTCACTTTCACGACCTCCTCCCGCTCCGGCTTGCGCTGCGCGTAGACCTCCACGTTGACCGTGATGGAAGTGCGCCCGACCCGGACTACCTCGGCATACAGGCTGACGAGATCCCCGATGAACACGGGCTGCTTGAAGAGGAAAGAATTCACCGCCACAGTCGCGACGCGTCCTCTGGCGAGCCGCACGGCCGCCACGCTGCCGGCAATATCGACCTGCGCCATGATCCAGCCGCCGAAGATGTCACCGCTCTGGTTCGCATCGCGCGGCATGGGGACGACGCGGAGGGTGGGGTCTTTGCCCGCCGGCAATGCAGTCATGGAATTCTCATCTCCTGCAGCGGCCGGTGAAGGATGAGGGATGAACGTGGAAGGATGACCTGCTTTTCAGCTTCGACCGGGTCATCCTTCATCCTTCCACGTTCCACGTTCAGGTACGCGGGTCAGTGACCCGCGTACATCCCGTCGATCTGCGCGTTGAACTTTTCCATCACCTTCGCGCGCTTCAGCTTGAGCGTAGGCGTGAGGAGTCCGTTTTCGACCGTCCACGGCTCCGCAACCAGGACGACGCGCCGCACCTGCGCGTAGCCCGGGAATTCCTTCAGCTGGGCGCCTATGCGCTTCAACACCATGTCCTCGACCGGCTTCGCGCGGACGTTGGTGGGATCGAGGCCCGCTTCAGCCGCGACTTTCTTCCAGTTGTCGGCGCTCAATACCGCCACGACGCTCAGGTACGGCTTCCCCTCGCCGAGCAGCATCACCTGCTCGAACAGGGAATCGCGCATGATCGCCGTTTCCATGTCCACCGGCGGCACCTTCTCGCCGTTGGAGAGTACGATGATCTCCTTCAGCCGGCCCGTGATGTACACGTGGCCCTCCTCGTCGATGCGCGCGGTATCGCCCGAATTGAGCCACCCATCCGGACCGAGAATGGTCCGGGTGGCGTCGGGATTGTTCCAGTAGCCCAGCATGACGTTGGGCCCCTTGATCATGAGCGCGTTCGCCTCCCCGATGCGCAGTTGCACGCCGGGTATGGCCTTGCCCACGCTCGCGGGCACGTTGTCGTGCGGGCTGTTCGCCGACGCGATCGGGCTCGTCTCGGTCATGCCGAAGCCCTGCAGCACGTTCAGCCCGAGACCGAGGAATACCTGCGAAATCTCGGGCGGCAGCGCGGCGCCGCCGGAGATCGCCGCCCGCATGTTGCCCCCGAGGCGCGCCAGGACCTTCTTCGCCACCAGGGCGTTCAACACCGGCCACAGGAGGAACGACACCTTCCACGGACCGCGCCCCTGCGCGTGCTCGAAGCGCGCATAGCCCACTTCCACGGTAAGCAGGAAGAGCTTCTTCTTCGCGGGCGGCCCCTCGTCCAGCGCGGCGCGTATGCGCCCGTACACCCGCTCGTAGATCCGCGGCACGGAGATCAGCATCGTCGGCCGTATCGCCTGCAGGTCTTCCGCGAGCTGCGGAATGCCCCGCGAGTACGTCACCTGCGACCCGGTCATGATGGTGAGGTAGTAGCCGCACGTGCGCTCGAAAGTGTGCGAGAGCGGCAGGAAGGAGAGAAACACGTCGTCGTAGCCCGCGACCAGCACGCTGCACGCACCCTCGGCATTGGACAGGATGTTGTGGTGCGAGAGCATCACGCCTTTCGGGCGTCCGGTGGTGCCGGAGGTGTAGACGATCGTCGCCAGCGCCTTCGGGTCGCGCGGCAGGTGGCGCGTCTCCCCGCCCTCGCCGGGCAGCCACTCGGCCAGCGACCTCAGCCGCGGCTCGCCCGAGTCCGGCACCGGCTTCACCGACACTATCCGGACGAGGCTGCCCAGCTGGCCCTTCACGCCCGAGAACTCGCCCCACTGCTCGGGGCCGTCGATCAACAGAACCTTGCAGCCGGCGTCGGCGATGATGTAGGCGACGTTGTCGGGCCGGTCCTGCGTGTAGAGCGGCACCACCACCAGGCCCAGACCCAGCGCCGCCTGGTCGTAGATTACCCACTCGGGCGAGTTGCGCAGCATCACCGCGACGCGATCGCCGGGCTGGAGGCCGTCCTTTTCCAGCGCGGCCTGCCAGCGCGCGATCTGGCGGTCGATCTGCGCCCAGGTATATCCGCGCCAGTTGGCGTGCTGCTCGATGTATTCGCGGTAGGCGACCGTGTCGGGCGTGCGCTTCACGCGCTCGCGGAACAGGCCGTCGAGCGTCACCGCGGCGTCAGCCGGTATCAGATGGGATGCGAGTGCCATGGCTCCTCCTTTTCTTATGATCGTGACGAATGCTGCTTCCGTCACGCCGTACCGATCACTCCAGGAACAGGTCCGTGTGGAGCCGTTGTCCCGGCGTCACCGCGTACTGGTCGAAATCCCTGACGCCGTCTTCGCGCAGCACCGCCTCGTCTATGTAGAAGTTGCCGGTCGCTGCACGGCTGTCGCGGTTCAGGATCGCGTACGCCGCGTCGGCCATGATCGCCGGTTTCCGGCTCGCTTTCAATATCGCCTCCGGGAAGTTCATCTCGATGGCGGCGGTGGCGATCGTCGTCCGCGGCCAGAGGGAGTTCACCGCGACTCCGTGGGGCGCCAGCTCGGCGGACATGCCCAGCGTGCACATGCTCATGCCGTACTTCGTCATCGTGTACGCGGCATGATCCTTGAACCACTTCGCCTTCATATCGAGCGGCGGAGAGAGGTTGAGGATATGCGGGTTCGTGCCCTTCACGAGGTGCGGGATACACGCCTGCGAGGTAAGGAACGTTCCGCGCACGTTGACGCCGAACATGAGGTCGAAGCGCCGCGCGGGGGTAGCGAGCGTATCGGTGAGCGAGATCGCGCTGGCGTTGTTGACGAGGACGTCCAGGCCGCCGAACGCTTTCACGGCCTGTTGCACCGTGTCTGCGACGGCGTCCTCGTCGCGCACGTCGAGCTGCACCGCCAGCGCCTTGCCGCCCGCGGCTTCCACCTCGGCGGCGACGCTGTGTATCGTCCCGGCGAGCTTCGGGTGCGGCTCCACGGTCTTGCCGGTCACGACGACGTTCGCGCCGTCGCGCGCGCAGCGCAGGGCGATCTCGCGCCCGATGCCGCGGGAAGCGCCGGTGATGAAAACGGTCTTTCCACTCAAGCCTGCCATCGGTATAGCCTCTAAATTTGCCGGCAGAGCGCCGCGTCGCCAGGGAAAGCGAGAGTAGATTCCCAGGAAACGATCGGCCCAGTCATGGACCGTGCCGCGCCGTCGAGCCACGATGTCCCCCGCTATTGCTGTTGCGGCTAGCTGCCCTTGAACTCCGGCTTTCGCTTTTCGACGAACGCCGTGACGCCTTCCGCCAGGTCCGCCGTCACCGCGCACCGGGCGAAGGCCTCCACCTCCGCCGCGAGCTGCTCCGCCAGCGTCCGGTCGAAAGTGCCGTTCACGAGTTGCTTGGTCTCCCCGAACGCCCGCGTCGCACCGCCCGCCAGGCGCCGGGCGATGCGCGCGGTCTCCTGGTCGAGCGCCTCCCTCTCCACGACCCAGTTCACGAGGCCGAGACTCAACGCCGTCTGCGCATCGACCGGGTCCGAGAGCAGCATCAGCTCCAGCGCCTTGCGGCTGCCGACCAACCGCGGCAGAAAGTGCGTTGAGCCGCCGTCCGGGCTGGCCCCTATCCTGCTGTAGGCCAGGCTGAACCTGGCATCGGTCGAGGCGATCGCGAGATCCGCCGCCGCCATGACGCTCACGCCGGCGCCGGCAACCGCCCCGTGGACGCTCGCCAGCACGGGCTTCGGCGCCCGCCGCAGCGCGAGTATCGCGTAATGCAGCTCTCCGGCGAATTCCCGGATGAGATCCGCCATGCGCGGCAGGTTCGAACGGAACACCGAAACGTCGCCGCCCGCGAGAAACGCCGGCCCCGCGCCGCGTATCACCACCGCCCGTACCGCCGCTTCGCGCTCGACTTCCTCGCACACCGCGCGCAGGTGCCGGATCATCTCCCCGTCGAGCGCGTTCATGACCTGCGGCCGGTTCAGCGTGATCGTAGCCACGCTGTCGGCGACGGAGTAGAGGATGCTGTCGCTCATTGAGGAAAGGAGTGATCCGTGACTCGTGACCCGTGACTCGTGTCGAAAACCGCCAAGTGCGGACACGCGGGACGCGAAATGCAAGGCACCTCGAAAACGATGCTTACGCGCAGCTGGCTCGTGTCACGTGTCACGCGTCACCTGTCACGCCTTTTGACCTGCCGAGCGGCGCAGCGCCTCGAACGTAACCGGCTCGGTAGTCTGGTGGATTTCAGTCGGGCCGAGATCCTTCGGGAAATCGTCCACCATGATGGCTTTCCGGCGCAGGACCTTCGCCCGGTCCATCATCGCCTTCTCCTCCTGCGTGATCACGCCTTTCGCGCACGCCTCCTCCACCATTCCGTCGGCGTAGCGCCCGGAGATCAGGCCACGGTTGCGCGCCGCGCGGATCTTGGCGCCGACCGGCTCGGCGGCGATGACCGCGCGCAGCGCCGCCTCGAGTATGGCGACGGGCTCGTGCTCCGCCGTCGGAATATACACGCCCCGGGTCAGGCGCTCGCGCGCGGGGCCCGGCGCGAGGAGCAGCCCCACGACCTCGGCGCCCAGCCGGTCGCGCGGTTTCAGGAATTCGCGTCCGTACGGAAATATCAACCCGCGGAGCAACCACGCGACGAAGCGGTTGGGCAGGTTCTCGAAAAACCCGTAGAACGCCTCCTCTATCCGCGACAGGGCGTCGCGCATCGCCCAGTGGAGCAGCGGCAGGTCTTCCACCGGACGCCCCTCGTCCTCGTAGCGCTTCAACGCGCAGGACGCGAGGTAGAGGTTGGAGAGTATGTCGCCCAGGCGGGCCGACAGCCGCTCGCGCCGCTTGAGCGCGCCTCCCAGCACGAACATCGCGATGTCCGCCGTGAATGCGAACGCGCTCGAAAGCCGCGTCAGCTGCTGGTAGTACCGCCGAACGTGCCGGTCGCCCGGCGCGCTGACGAAGCCCGCCCCGGTCAAGCCCATCCAGAAAGCCCGCGCCTTGTTCGAGGCCGCGAACGCCAGGTGCCCGAAGAACGCCGCGTCGAATTCGGTGAGCGCCTTCTCGGGATCGCGCTCCCGGATCGCCTCGATCTCCTTCAGGACGTACGGATGCCCCCGGATCGCGCCCTGGCCGAAGATGATCATCGTGCGCGTCAGTATGTTGGCGCCCTCGACCGTGATCGCGATCGGGGTCGCCTGGTAGGCGCGCCCGAGATAGTTGCTGGGCCCCATGCAGATGCCCTTGCCGGCGTGCACGTCCATTGCGTCGATGATCACCTGCCGTCCGCGCTCGGTGAGGTGATACTTCACGATCGCCGATATGACCGAGGGCTTCTCCCCGAGGTCTACCGCCCCCGCCGTCATCACGCGCGCCGCCTCCATGATGTAGGCATTGCCGCCGATGCGCGCGATCGCTTCCTCCACGCCTTCGAAGCGCCCGACCGACAGCTGGAACTGCTGGCGCACGCGACCGTAGGCACCGGTCGTCAATGCGCCCATCTTGCCGGACGCCGCCGACGACGCGGGCAGCGATATCGAGCGACCGGCCGCCAGGCAATTCACGAGCATCTTCCAGCCCTGGCCCACGTAGGCAAGCCCGCCGATCACGCACTCCATGGGCACGAAGACGTCCTTGCCCCAGTTCGGCCCGTTCATGAACGCCTGGTCGAGGGGCAGATGCCGGCGGCCTATGTGCACGCCGGGCGTCTTCGTCGGAATCAGCCCGAGGGTAATGCCGAGATTCCTTTCGCCGCCGAGAATGCCGTCGGGGTCGTACAGCCGGAACGCGAGGCCGAGCAGCGTCGCGACCGGTCCGAGCGTAATGTAGCGCTTCTCCCAGGTGAGCCGGATGCCGAGGACCTCTTTTCCCTCCCATTCCCCGTGACACACGATGCCGAAATCCGGGATCGCGCCCGCGTCGGAGCCCGCTTCCGGGCTGGTGAGCGCGAAGCACGGCATCTCCAGCCCCTTCGCGAGGCGCGGCAGGTAGTGGTTCTTCTGCTCGTCGGTACCATAGTGAAGGAGCAGCTCCGCGGGCCCCAGCGAGTTCGGGACCATAACGGACGCCGCGACGGTGCCGCTGCGCGTGGAGAGCTTCATGACCACTTCCGAATGCGCGAGCGCGGAAAATCCCAGACCGCCGTAGCGCTTCGGAATGATCATGCCGAGAAAGCCCTGATCCTTGATGTACTGCCACACGTGGGGCGGGAGATCGTGCAGCTCGTGCGTGATCTGCCAGTCGTTCACCATGCCGCACAGCTCCTCGACCGGGCCGTCGAGGAACGCGCGCTCCTCCACCGAGAGCGTCGGCTTCGGATACGACAGGAGCTTCGCCCAGTCGGGATTGCCGCTGAAAAGCTCCCCGTCCCACCAGACCGTGCCTGCATCGAGCGCTTCCTGCTCCGTTTGCGACATCTGCGGCCCGATACGGCGGAAGAGAACGAGCAGCGGCCGGCCGAGCACGAGGCGCCGGACCGGGGTGGGATTCAACAGCAGCGCCGTGAAGACGAGCGCGACCCACAGTACCGTGAGCAGCACGGCGGACCACGTCGAGTATGCGGTGACTAGGGCGAGCCCGAGCGCAAAGACGAGGGTCCAAACCGGGGCGGGCAGGCGATGGTAGGCGAGTACCCAGGCCACCGCGATCGCGGCGAAGATGATCAGAAGCGTCGTCATGATCGGCCTCTATTATTTCGGGCAGCCCGCCTGCGGTTGCCGCCAGCATACACGCGCGATATGCCCGGAGCCAGTCGAGTACCGGGCCGCATCAGTTTCGCGACCTTCTGTCATTGGGCAGAAGCGTCTCGAAACGAAGGTGTCGCGGCATTAATTGGCCTTCGCCCCCGAGCTCTTCACCGCCGCGCGCCACTTCGCCCATTGCTTCTCGATGTAACCGCGCGCTTCCGGGTAGGGCATGAAGGTGCCCAGGTCGAAGTCGTTGTCCGCCAGTCGCGCCTGCAGGTCCGGCGTATCCATCACCGCGCGCAGCGTCGCGATCAACTTCTTCAGTATCGGCGCCGGCAGCGCGGCGGGCGCCGCCACGAAGCGGAAACCCGACGGGTCCACGGCGCCCAGGCCGACGGAAGCGAACGTCGGCACGTCGGGCAGGTTGGGCGACGTGCGATTGACGGCAAGCGGAACGAGGGTGCCGGCCTGCAGGAACTGCTTCACCGAGCCCGGCACCACCCAGGTGAAATCGGTGTGGCCGCCCATCACGTCCACGATCGCCTGCCCCGCTCCCTTGAACGGAACGTGGATGTATTCGATTTTCGCGGCGGCCCTCAACATCTCCCCGTTCAGGTGCGAAGATGTGCCGACGCCGGCCGAGGCGAACCTGATCTTGCCGGGGTTCGCCCGCGCGAGGGCAACGAATTCCTGAATCGTCCTTACTTTCAGCCCGGGACGCACCACCAGCAGCGTGGGCGAGGTCGCGATGATGGCGACGAAAACGAAGTCGCGCTGGCTGTCGTAGGGCAGCTTGTCCTGCAGCGCGGGAAGGATCGCGAACGCGGTGTCGAACAGGCCCAGCGTGTAACCGTCCGCCGGCGCCTTCGCCACGAGATCGGTGCCCACGATGCTGCCGGCGCCGGCGCGATTGTCGACGACGATCTGCTGCCCGAGCAGCTCGGTGAAACGCGGGGCGATCAGCCTGGCAAGCAGATCCGTGCCGCCTCCGGGCACGAACGGCACGATCATGCGGACCGACCGTACGGGATAGTCCGCGCCGCCCGCCGAAGCTGAAACGACAACACACGCGCAGGCAAATGCCAGTTGGATACGGCGCAAGACGCTGGTTTTCATCTCTCCCTCCTCTTCAGATAGGACCGATTCCCGGGTTTCACTCTACACTGCCGGACCCGTCGCCGGCCGCGTCTTTCTTGACAGCATCGTCGAGGAAGCGGAAACTTTACGGAAAATCAACCTGATGCGAAGGCCTCGCCGTCTGAACCGGGTCTCTCGCGTCTTGCTGAGGAGAAAGACGGAAATGACGACGAGCACCATCAAAGTTGGCTTTGTCCTGTCGCTGGCGGTCTTGCTGAGCGCCTGCGCGACGACCCTGGGCCGCGATTTCAACGAGGAATATGCCCAGCAGATCAAATCGGGCGAGACCACGAAGGCGGAAGTGCTGGGCAAGCTCGGCCGCCCGGTCCTGCGCAAAGGGGGCAAGGAAGAGGAGACGTGGACCTACGCCTACTACACGGGCGGGGGCATGTTCGGCTGGTTCAACACCTGGACCACGGATGCCGACCCGCAGTACGGCTTCGGCAATCAGAAACGCCTCATCGTCGTGTTCTCGGGCGACGTCGTGAAATCGTCGACTTTCAGGCGCGAAATTCCCGAGCCGCAGTAAGCGCCCGTGCGACATCCCAGGGAGACAGAGATGGCCAAACTGCGCCACTTCGCCATGGCCGTTCCGAATACCGACGAAACAGCCAAATTCTACGAGCAGGTGTTCGGCCTGAAGCGGGTGCGCGAGTCGACGAGCGCGATCCTGCTTTCGGACGGCGTGATCAGCCTCGCGATCCTCGACAACAGGACGAGCCACGAGGCGCTCGGTCACAGCGGACTGCATCACTTCGGCGTCATCGCCGACGACGTCGACGAGACCGCGGCGAAAGCCGAGAAGAGCGGCGCGGTCTACGCGGACAAGGCCGAGAACGTCGCGAAGCGCTTTGCGAATCGCGGCCAGATGGAAGCCGACGGCCAGCTCAAGGCCGAAGCCCGGCAGCAGGACCAGCGCAAGTACCTCGACCCGAACGGCGTCAAGTTCGACATCGTCAACGATCTGCACGCGCGGAATTCCTGGAAGCTGCCCGTTTAGTACTGCGGCTCCGATACGGCGGCCCAGATACAGCGGCTCAGGTACGGCGGCGCAGATACAGCGTTAGCTCGCCGCTGGCCGGGTCCTGTCGGGATGTCCGGCCTCTGGATCCGATTCTCCGCACTTATTGATCCGGCCGCTGCCTGGGTTCGGCCGTGGGCAAGCGCGTCGCGCATGCACGAGTTCGTGTCTCTATAAAGTGAGCCCGCCACCCCGCCCCCAACCTCCCGTCCCTGCCGTCGTTGTTCCTGACCTCGTACTGCTCGTTGAGTTTCTCCGGTTTCAGTTTCAGGCGCGCACGAATGTCTGGTAACGGGCCGTCGCAACGCGGCTTGCCACAACGATCGATTATTTGTAGTAGTCGCGACTTATCTGACTGCGAGTGTCTGGTTTCGACGGCTGCGACCGACCGCTTCCGGAGGCGACGTACGCCCGGTATCGACCTCAACCCGTCTGTAGTTTTGCCACTACAGCACTAAAGGCCAATACGCGCCTCCACCGGAATCCGATACCCTAACGCCGTCCTGCCGCCCCGTCCTGAAACTGCGCGATTGCCGCGTTTTTGAAAGGGGGATCCGATGCTCAGAGGACGAACTTTAACAGCCGCATTTGCGCTGGCCGTTCCGCTCGTCGCACACGGTCAACTCACTTACCAACCCTCAAACTATTTCGACGATCGCTGGTACCTCACGCCGTTCGGGAGCTACATCTTCACCGACTCCGATCGCAGGGCCCGCGACGATTGGGGTGGCGGTCTCGCGGTCGGCAAAGCGCTCCACCCGAACTGGAACGTCGAACTCCGCGGCATGTACGAAGAACTCTCAGGTGAGAGCGGCGGCCCGGGCAAATACAGGAACTGGAGCGGATCGCTCGATGCCCATTATTTCCCCCTCGGGCGCCAGGGCCTGCGTTATTGGCAATCGGACACTGTGCAGCCCTACCTTATCGCCGGAATAGGGGCCATTAACGATAAGGTGAGTGGCGGCCCGACGACGCCGTCCGGCGAGAAGACGAGTTTCATGGCAAACGCCGGCCTCGGCGTCGTCTGGCCGTTCTCGTCCTGGGGACGCCTGGTCGGCGACGTGCGTTACCGGTGGGACGACAACAGGGCCCACTTCGGCAGTAGCAGCAACTTGGGCGACTGGATCGCCAGCGTGGGCCTGCAGATCCCCCTCGGGCCACCGCCGCGCGTAGCAGAAGCGCCGCGCGCAGCGCCCCCGCCCGCTCCTCCACCCGCGCCAAAACCCGAGCCGGTCGCGAAGCCTGCCCCGCCTCCTCCGCCCCCGAAGCAACCAGTGGTACAGCGCTTCGAACTTGCTGGCGAAGGTACATTCGTGTTCGACAAGGCAACGCTCACCGACGACGGGCGCCGCCGGATCGAGAAAGTGGTCCAAGACCTCAGGGCCGCGGGTGTCACGCCTACGTCGATGGCGATTACGGGGTACACCGACCCGCTAGGTACATCGGAATACAACCAGCGGTTGTCGCTGGCGCGGGCTAACGCGGTGCGCGACCACATGGTGAGCCAGGGTGTCCCCGCGGGTATCATCCGCACCGAGGGTCGCGGCGAATCCGATCTCAAGGTTACGCAGGCCGATTGCAAGGCCAAAGGCGAAGCGAAGAGCCGTACCGCCCTGATCGCCTGTCTGCTGCCCAATCGTCGCGTCGAGATTCAGGCCAGCGGCGAGAAGCGCGACTGACACGCATTGGGAGCCAACCCAAACCGCTAGGAGCAGACCATGGGTATCCTCTGGACGATCGTCATCGGGTTTGTTGCCGGCGTGATCGCCAAGTTCATCATGCCGGGCAACAACGAGCCCGCGGGTTTCGTGCTGACGACAATCCTCGGCATCGTGGGGGCAATCGTTGCGAGCTATCTCGGGCAAGCGCTTGGATGGTATGCGGCCGGGGAAGGTGCCGGATTCATCGGCGCCATCGTCGGCGCCATCGTCGTTCTCTTTGTCTGGGGCCTCATCGCCAAGCAGCGCGCATAGAAGACTAAAGGCTCAAGGCCCAGTCCCGGGCGAAACCGACCCACTGGTCGTCACCGCCTTGAGCCAAACGACCGGTTTACCCGATCGGCTTCACTCCCTGCGGGCTCACCGCCGCTGCTACTTCGGTGTTCCGCGAAAATGCGAACGTCCGGAGTTGGCCGGCTGTTGCCCGATTCACTTGAAGTTCAGATTTCCGGATAGCTGCCACCCGTCAGCGGCGACAGTCGACCCAAGGCCGCCACGCAATACATTCCATTAAGCGCTTAGCGCTCCGACAAATTCCCCCATGAGCCCCGTTGCCCATGTCCCGGGCGCGCAGTCAACATTAGCCCGTATCGCCACCCACGCCGCGACAGCGTGGGTGGTGCTCGCGATCGGCTGCGCCCTGTCTGCAGCCGCTGCGTATTGGGTGGCGAGGCAGGTAGAGCAAGAAGCGAGGGTGAAGTTTGAAAACGATGTTGGCGATGCCAGAGATTCCATCGAGCGGCGCTTGCAGGCCTATGCCGATGTTTTGCATGGTGCGCGAGGGTTATTCACTGCTTCTGAGTCCGTTAGCCGTGACGCATTCCGGCGCTATGTCTCAAGCCTCGATGTGGATCGACGCTATCCCGGAATTCAGGTCGTCGTCTTCAATCGACGAGTTCCCGCTGAACAAAAGCGCGATTACGAAATCGCGGTGCGAGGTGACACGAGCGTTGATCCGAACGGTTACCCGAATTTCGCCATCAAGCCACCAGGCGACCGCCCCGAATACTTCCCGGTTGAATACCTTGAACCGATGGCAGGCAACGAAGAGGCTCTCGGCCTCGATGCGGGAGGTGAGGCCGTACGCCTTGCATCAGTCGAGCGCGCGCGCGACTCAGGGCGACTCGCGGCATCGGGGCGTATCACGATAGTGCGGAGCGACACCCAGTATGCCGGCTTCGTATTGCGTTTGCCGCTCTATCGAAACGGCATGCCGCACGAGACCGTTGCGCAGCGACGCCAGGCTCTGGTTGGCCTGATAAGTTCGTCTTATCGGATGAACCATTTGATGCAGGGGGTGTTAAGCGAGCCGCTGCTGCGGCAAATACGCATCAGAATCTACGATGCCGGATACGCCGACAATTCCGCGCAGGCCCATCCGCCCGCTGCAGATAACCTGCTGTTTGTCAGCAGCGAGCTGCTGACAACTGAATCCGCGAAAAAGACCTTGAACCTCGCAAACGATGAGGATACGCGGCTCAAGCAAGCGCTGAGCCTGGATGTCGGCGGCCGCCGTTGGAACCTGTATTTCAGCGCCGGACCTGAATTTGTCGTCGCGTCCAACCGCTTACTCCCGGTGGCCGCTTTGCTCGGCGGCATCACCATAGCGCTGTTGCTGTTCGGGCTCACCCGCTCGCTCGCCACCATCAGCAGCAGGGCGATCGAACTGGCCGATCGCATCACCGGGGATCTGCGCAAGAGCGAGGCGAGTCTCGCCGAAGCGCAGCGCATGACGCAACAATTGATCGAAGCCCTGCCGAATCCGATTTTCTACAAGGATACTGGCGGGCGCTATCTCGGTGTCAACAAGGCGTGGGAGCAATTCTTTGGCTTATCCAGGGAGACCTTCATCGGCAAAACGGTGCACGACCTCTACCCCCACAACCCGGAAGTCGCGGAGCAGCGGGACGCGATGGATCAACTGTTATGGAGCCGTCCCGGAACTCAGGTATTCGAGACGTCCATCACAACTCCCGGTGCGCGGCGCCGTGACGCGATTTACTACAAGGCAACATTTACGCGCGCCGACGGCAGTGTCGCGGGCCTGATCGGCACCATCGTCGACATCACCGAGCGCAAGGAGGCCGCCGAGCGCTACCGCGCGACGTTCGATAACGCGCCGGTCGGCATCATGCACGCTGACCTGAAGCGCTGGATTACGCAGGTCAACCCGAAACTGTGCCAGATCCTCGGCTATACGGAGGAAGAGCTGGTCGGAAAACAGGTCGACGAGGTGATCCACCCTGATTATCGCGGGCGGGATGGACATCACTATACCGAGGACAGGCTGGCCGCCAAGGCTCTGTCCTACGCGCTCCCTCAAGAGCGCCAGTATCTGCGCAAAGACGGGTCCGCGATCTGGGTGAAACGAACGATATCTCTGGTAAGGGATACCAACGGCGCGCCCCTATACTTCGTGCGCATCATCGAGGATATCACCGAGCGCAGACACGCCGATGACCAGATCAGGACGCTGAACAAGGAGCTCGAACAGCGCGCGACGCAGCTCGAAGTCAGTAACAAGGAGCTCGAAAGTTTCAGTTATTCCGTGTCGCATGATTTGCGTTCGCCGCTGCGCGCGATCAGCGGCTACACGCGCATGCTTGAAGAAGACTACGGTGCATGCCTCGATGCAGATGGGAAGCAGTATCTAAGCGTATTGCACAAGGAAGCCGGCAGGATGGCTGCGCTGATCGACGACTTGCTGGCATTTTCGCGGCTCGGGCGAGAACACCTCAAGTCAGCCGCGATCGACATGATGGTGCTTGTTCAGGAAGTCGTCACGGAATTGCGCCCTGCTCCCGTAGCTGCCACTCAAATCGAAGTGGAATCATTGCCGCCGGCCTCGGGCGATCGCGCGTCGTTGCGACAGGTATGGGTCAATCTCATCGGCAATGCGATCAAATACTCCTCTAAATGCGATCAGCCACGCGTGCGGATAAGCGGTGAGAATCTGCAGGGTGAAACGGTGTACCGTGTCGAGGATAATGGAGCCGGATTCGACATGCGCTATTACAAAAAGCTCTTTGGCGTTTTCCAGCGCCTGCACAGCTTCGAAGAGTTTGCGGGTACGGGTATCGGCCTTGCGATCGTGCACCGCGTCGTGACGCGTCATCGCGGGCGGGTATGGGCCGAAAGCGAGCCCGGGCGCGGCGCCATCTTCTATTTCTCCTTGCCAAGGGGAGCCAATGACAATGAATGAGCACCAGCAAGTCGAAATCCTGCTCGTCGAGGACAATCCGAACGACGCCGCATTGACCATGCGCAGTCTGAAGCAAGGCAACTTTCTGAACAAGCTCTACTGGGTCAAAGACGGTCAGCAAGCGCTCGATTTCTTATATTGCACAGGTGACTACGCTGCCCGCGACGGAGACGATCACCCCAAGCTGATTCTGCTCGACCTAAAGATGCCGAAGGTTGACGGCATCGAGGTCTTGCAGCGCATCAAGTCTGACGAGCGCCTGCGCGTCATACCGGTGGTGGTGATGACGTCTTCTAACGAGCAGCCAGACGTCACTGAAAGCTACCGGCTCGGCGTCAACAGCTACGTGGTGAAGCCGATGGAATTCGGCGCATTTGCGGAAGCAGTGGCAAAAATCGGCATGTACTGGATCATGGTCAACCGGGGACCTCGGCCTTGACCGGCTCAAACTTGGTAGCTGTTCGACCGAGTGGTCGGCCGGCTTTGCGCCTTTGAGAATTCTGTCCATAAGGATGGCGGCGTGCCGGACTATATTGAAGGGTGAGTTATCGGACTTCCACCCGTGGCGTTGTCTTAGCGCCCTTGGGGTTCAAATATTGCTTCCTTTGCGTCCTCTGCGGTAAAGCTTTCCTGCGCCTTCCACCGCGTCAACCGCGTCCTTCGCGGTGAAGCTTTTTTGAGAGCTTGCCGCTTCACCTGAGCCGCCTTATCTGGGCCGCTCTATTTATCCTTCATCGCTCATCCCCCGCAAATGCCGTCGGCGCTCCGGCGCCGGACGGGCGCTCACGAGCGCACCGCGGGTAGCGAACGCGATCGCGGCGGCAACCAGCAGGAGCACCGCGCCCACGATGTAGAAGCTGGTCTCGATGCCCCACGCTTCGGCGGCCAGGCCCATGCCCGCGGGAATCAGCATGGAAGCGAACCGGGTGACTGCATGGCGCAGTCCGACCCCCGCGCCATGCATCGTGGGGGGCACGGATCGGCCGAGTATCGAATACATCAGCGGCTGGCTCATCCCCTGCGACGCTCCGCGCACAGCCGCCGCTGCGATCAGTAGTACCAGCGCGTGGCCGAGCAGCGGCGTAATCGAAATAGCCACTATCGAGACCGCGACGCAGGCGATTACGAGCCGGTCCGCGCGCACCAGCCGCTCCACCGGCGCGGCGAGCGCCGAGCCGAAAACTCCCGATAGCTCGGCGAGGGCGACGAGCATGCCGATGATCGTCCCCGTGAGACCGATATCCGCGAGATATACGACGTAGAGCGAGCCCTGGACCGCGCCGGGCGTATTGCGCAGGAAGCTCACGGCCAGGACGAACGCGACCGCCGGAATCGTGGCCAGGCCGATCGCCTGCCGGTGCTCCTCCCAGCGGGGCAGGAGCGCCGCAGCCACGCTCCGTACCGGCTCCCGCGGCATGTCATCGCGCCCGCCCCGGAAATCTCCGGCCGTCCCATAGACCGCAAACGCGACCGTCCCGGCGCCCCACAGCGCTATGCAGGCGAACGCGGCCCATGCGCCCAGCACGTCCCACGTCGCGCCGACGATGATCGGGCCGAGAAAAGTGCCGATCCGCGTAACGATGCTGAAGCGCGCGAGCGCCCCGGTTTCGCCGCGGCTCGTTTGCAGGCTCCACGTCTGCGACGCGCCCATGGCGAGGTTGGAAGCAAGGCCGAGGAGGAGCTGCAGCCCGATCAACAGCGCGAACCAGCTCGAGACAGGATAGAGCAACGGCAACGTGGCCGTGGCGGCCGCCACCCATGCAAGCACCCGCCGAACGCCGAGCTCGTCCATCACGATACCGCCGTGGATCGAGAGGGCGGTCGGCAGAACGGACCGCGCAGCGACCACCAGCCCGATTTCCGCGGGATTCAGTCCGACGGCGAGCGCATGGAGCGGAACAAGCACGGTCAGCATGTCCCACACGCCGTTGCTGAAGAACCCGGCGCCGAGCGATGCGCGCCAGTCGCGCCGCTCGCCCGCCGGCGTAGCGCTGCTATCCTGCGGGCCGTCGCCCCGCGGCCTCAGCGGGGACATGGCAGCATCAACATCATCGGATTCGGCCGCGGCGCGCCACCGGGGGTCGCATCCCCGAACCAACAACGTTCGGGGCCCCTGCTCCGCCCCTCGACGCGCTATGCAGCGCGCGCGATCAAGCTGCCATCCGGTACACCCGCGCCGCCGTGTCGCGATACAGCGCGGCTTTCTCCGCCGCCGAGCAGTTCTTCGTGATTCGCTTCAACGTGTTCCACAGCACGCCGTAGCCGCAGGACTGCTTGTCGACCGGGAAGTTGCTTTCCATCATGCAGCGGTTCGCGCCGAAGAGCTCGATGCAGGATTCGACGTAGGGACGCCACGCGGCCGCCAGTTCCTCCGACGACGGCGGGGTCTCGCGCAGGTGAAAGTCCCAGCCGCAATAGAGCATGCCCAGCCCGCCGACCTTCACGGTCAGATTGGGAAACGGCACGAGCTCGCTCATGTTCTTGCGCCAGACCTTGAATACCTCCTCGCGATTCCCGTCGTGCGGCGGGACACCGAGGAGCCCTCCGCAGTGGTTCAGGATCACGTTCGTTTCGGGAAAGGCGCGCAGGAGGTCCACCGCGTCGGGCAATTGCGGGTGAAACTGCCAGGACTCGAAGGAAAGTCCGAGCGGCTTGAGGCAGGCGAAGCCCCTGCGGAACGCGGGGTCGAGCACCTGGTGCTGCGGCACGTTGCGCCGGCCGAACTTCGCCGCGTTGCCGGTATCCCAGGTTACGCCGTGGCGGATGCCCCGGAAGCGGCCGTTTCCCGCCGTGATCAGCGCCTCCAGCACGGGCTTCGCCCGGTCGCCGAGAGTGAGGTCCGCGTGACCGATGATCGCGTCGCAAAGCCGGCTCCTGCCGTACTTGCCGCTCGCGCTCATCGCGGCCATGCCGTTCACGAATTCGACCTCTCCCACGGGCTTCATGTCCTCGGGTCCCCGCGCGCGGTACATCGCCCCGCATTCTATGAATACCGTGGCGACGACGTTGTGGCCGGAGTCGACGTCCTCCGCCAGCTCGCGGATCAGGTACGGCCCGCGCTCGTCGTCCCACTGGTGATGGTGCGGATCGATGATCGGGAGCTCGGGCTCGAGCGCGGCTTCCTGCCGCTTTTCCGTCCACTGCTTCAGCTCGGCGAGCTTGCGATAGCTGTTTCCGCGGAATTCGTAGGGCTGGGCCATGTCCTGTTCCTCGTTCGAATGAAGGCGTTGCGAAAGCGTTCAAGATTGGCGGAACGCAACCCGGCCGTCAAGAATGGCCGCGCCGGTCATGCCCTCCGGTTAAAGGCCTTCCCGGTCTCGTACCCGCGAAACGCGGTTCCATACTGCGCGACACGCGCCGTATTCGTGATCCTTGTCACGTCCGCCGGCCGCCGGAACGACCGGTGGGGCAAAATTCCAGTCCTCGTGCAGCGGCGTTTGACGTAGACTCGCGCTCTGCCCATCGCGATTGTTTCTACGCCCGTCACATGAAACTCGCATGCAGACCCAGTACGGAAAATACGAATTGAAGCGGGCGCTGGGCGCCGGCGCTTCCGGCGCGGTGTACCGCGCGATCGACACTTTTTCGGGCGGGGAAGTCGCGCTCAAGATCTTCGACCGCAAGGCCCTGCGCGATGCGCAGCTCGGAGAGCAGGCGCGCGCGCAATTCATGAAAGAGGCGTCCCTCGCGGGACGGCTCGATCATCCGCACATCATTTCCATATTCGAGGCGGTGGTGCGCGAGGACGACGGTTACGTCGTGATGGAGTACGTGCCCGGCGGCAATCTCCTTCCCCACACCAGGTCCGACACGCTGCTGCCCGTGAACGACGTGATTCAGATCGGATTCAAGTCGTGCAGCGCGCTCGACTATGCGTTCCGGCAGGGCATCGTGCATCGGGATATCAAGCCCGCCAATATCCTGATCGTGGAGGGCACGAACATCAAGGTAGCGGATTTCGGCGCCGCGTTGCTCCGGACGGCCGAATTGCGGCCGGACCGGAATGTCGGCACACCGAGCTATATGTCCCCGGAACAGGTTCTGGGCAAGCGGCTGACGCAGCACAGCGACATGTATGCGATGGGCGTGGTGCTCTACGAGCTGCTGACCGGCCGGAAGCCGTTTGCCGCCGATACGGTCGATGAATTGTTTCGCATGATCGCGGAGGACGAGCCCGCGCCGCCGAGCGCCGTACGCAGCGCGGTTCCGTCCGCGCTCGACCCCATCATTCTGCGGATGCTGAGCAAGCGGCCGGACGACCGGTACCCGACATGGGCGGACCTCGGATTGGAGCTGGCGCAAGCCGGCAAGCTCAGCATCTACGAGCGCCAGGTTCCGGATTCCGAGAAGTTCGGTGTCCTGAGAAAGAGCGATGTCTTCCGGCTCGTCAACGATGCCCAGTTGTGGGAAATCGTTCATTCGAGCCGTTGGCGCCGGTTACCGCCCGGAAGGACGGTGGTGAGCGAGAACGACTCGGGCCGCAACATGTATCTCCTGGGAACGGGCGAGCTGAAGATCACGAAGCGGGGGCGGCTGCTCAACGTGCTGAAGGGCGGAGAGTGCTTCGGCGAGATGGCCTACATTTACGGCGGATCTGCGCGCAGGCAGGCGACGGTCGAGACCATCACCGACGTGCTCATTGCCGAGTTCGACCACGCCGCCATGGAGCACATGAGCGAGGGCTGCCGGCTGAAGGTCGCGCACGGGCTGCTGCGTGCGCTGGCGGAACGCCTGGCCCTCGCCAACGACCGCGTCTCGCGAACGGTCTAGAACCTGGACCCGGCTACTCCCGTCCGTCGCGCGCCAGGTCGAAGGTGCGCACTCCCGACGGATCGTCGGGGCGCTGCAGCACCTCCGGATGACGGAGCGTGCGAACGCAATCGCTGTAGCCGGCGCGCCAATGCTCCTCCATCGTCCGGCGGGAGAATTCGAAGTCCTTGGAGGCGCTCTCGTAGGTCTTCGCGCGGTAGATCATCTGGATGATGTTGAACACGTGCTCGTCGGCCTCCTGCGCGAGCAACTGCGTGTACGGCTCGTTCCTCAGCTTCTCGGGAAGCTGCTTCAGGAGCTGCACGAACGCCCGGCGCAGCGTCTGCGTCTTCCGGAAGCGGTCGGTGCCCGCGCGGGTGCGGCTGGAGAACCGGATTTCCTTCTGACGCACCTCGGCCTCGATGAGATCGCGCGGTAGCTCGCCGCGTGCGTTCCACAAATCGACCTGGAACGCGAGCGTGTCGCACCGTGGGCTGCTTTCGAGCACGCGCTCCAGCGGCGTGTTGGAAACGAGACCGCCGTCCCAGTAGTACTCGCCCTCGATTTCGGCCGCCGGGAAGCCGGGCGGCAGCGAGCCGCTCGCGATAACGTGCTCCGGGCCGATATCGTGCGTCGTGGAATCAAAATAGACGAAGTTGCCGGAGCGCACGTTCACGGCGCCGACGCTGAAGCGCATCCCGTCCTCGGCGTTGATCAGGTCGAAATCCACCAGGCTCTCCAGCGTCGCCTTGAGCGGGGCGACATCGTAGAAGCTCAGGGCTTCCGCACTGCCGGACGGATGCAGAAACGGCGGCGGCATGCGCGGCGTAAAAAAGCCGGGAGCGCCGCCGAGCAGTATGCCGAAGGCGCGCACCTGGTTCTCCATCCGGCGCGCGACCTCGCCCTTGATGTCGCCGGTCAACGCCGCCGGAAATCCGAATGGCGGCGAAGAAACCGCTTCCCAGAATTGCCGCAGCCGCTCGATCCGCCGTTCCGGGGGATTGCCCGCGATGATCGCCGAGTTGATCGCGCCGATAGAGATTCCAGCCACCCAGTCCGGGTGCAGGTTCGCCTCGGCGAGCCCCTGGTAGACGCCGGCCTGGTAGGAGCCGAGCGCCCCGCCTCCCTGCAGGAGCAGGGCGACGCGCTCAAAGGGCGGACGCTCGTGTATCCGGTGGGACTTGCGCTTGGGAGGCCGGGGAGAGGTCGCCACGAGTCGCCAAGATGCCCGCCCCGGGAAGGCCTGTCAACCTGAAACCGGTCGAGCCGATGATCCTCGTGCAACCGGCAGGCCCGCCTTCACTTTCCGGCCCGCAGCACGGCCTTCAGTTGCTCAGCCGGAATCGGCCGGTAGAACAGGTAGCCCTGCGCTTCTGCGCACTTGAGCAGTCGCAATATCCGGTGCTGCTCTTCGGTTTCCACGCCTTCGGCAATGACTTTCAGGCCCAGCGAACGCCCGAGGGAGATGATGGTCGACGCGATCGACATGCCGTCCGCCTGGTCCGTCATCGCGGTCACGAAAGACCGGTCGATCTTCAAGGCATCGATCGGCAGTCTTGCGAGATACGCCAGCGAGCAATAGCCGGTGCCGAAATCGTCGATGGCGATGTCGATCCCCATCTCCTGCATCGCGCGGAGCTTTCCGATGTTGCCGTCGATATCCTGCATCAGCAGGCTCTCGGTAATCTCCAGGTCGAGTCCGTGCGCGCCGTCCGCGTGCGCCGCGATCTCGCCGCTCAGCACGTCGAGGAAATCCGCCTGCGCGACCTGGATCGCCGAGACGTTTACCGCGATCCGCGGCGGCTGCAGGCCCTCGTCGCGCCAGGCGCGATAGTCGATCAACGCGCGCCGCACCGCCCATCGTCCGACTTCGATGATGAGGCCGGTTTCCTCCAGGAGCGGTATGAACCTTGCCGGCGGCACCAGTCCGGTCCCGGGGTCGTTCCAGCGCAGCAAAGCCTCGATGCCCACTATCTTGCGTGTCGCCAGGCAGACCTTCGGCTGGTAGTGGAGCACGAACTGCTCCTGGTCGAGCGCTCGCCTCAGCTTCCCTTCCAGCACCAGGGTCTCGGCGACGGTGGCGTTCATAGCCGTCTGATAGAACGCGTAACGCGCGCTCGATGCCTTCGCCCGCTTCAGCGCCGCCTCGGCATTGCGGACCAGCGTATCCACGCTCTCACCGTCCTCCGGATACACGGCTACTCCGGCGGTAACGGTGACCGCAATCTCCTTGCCGTCGATCGCGAACGGGCTTCCGGATACGCGCAGCGCCACCCCCTCCAGCGCGTGCGCAAGATCGGAAGCATTCTCGATGCCGCCCAGGGCGCAGGCGAAGCAATCCGAGGTCAGGCGCGAGACCTGGTCCGGATCGGGCCATGCGGACCTCAGCCGTCCGGCGAGGTCCCGCAGCAAGGCGTCGCCGGCCTGGTGTCCGAGCGACTCGTTGATGATGCCGAACCGGTTGACGTTGAAGACGGCCAGCGCCACCCTGCCCTTGCCCCCTGCCGCCCCGGCCAGGCAGCGCGCGAGGCGCTCCTCCATCAACGTGGGGTTCGGCAGCCTGGTCAGCGCATCGTAGTACGCCAGGTAGTCGAGCTGCTGCTCCTGGAGCTTCTGTTCCGTGATGTCGATGGCGACGGTTCCGATCATCGCCAGTTTCCCGTCCGCGCCCGGTATCGGGAAATAGTTCGAGCACCACCACCGGGCATCCTCGCCGTCGCCCGCCCGGTAGATGCGTGTGACGGGGCTGCCGGTTTCGACGACCTGGCGGAGGAAGGGCGCGAGCGCCGCGGCGCGATCGGGCGGCATTGTCTCCTCGTAGCTGCGGCCCAGTACGTCCTGCGCCGCCCTTCCCGTCATGCGTTCCCAGTTCTCGTTGACGAACGAGTACCGGCCCTGCAGGTCCATGATCGAGGCCCGCGCGGGCACGTTCTGCATGAACGACCGGAATCGCTTCTCGCTCGATTGCAGGGCCTGCTGCGAATCCCGAAGCGCCGCACGCTCCTTCGCCTCGTCCAGGGCGCGCGAAATCGCCGACATGATGCGTTTCGGGCGGTCCTTCAGCACGTAGTCGGTGGCCCCGCGCTTCAGCGCGTCGATCGCGCGGTCTTCGCCTATCGTGCCGGAAACGAAGATGAAGGGCGTCTCGGGGGTCCTGGCCTGAGCCAGGTCGAGCGCGGACAGGCCGTCGAAGGACGGCATGCTGAAATCGGAAAGAATCAGATCGGGCTCGAATTCCTGCAGCTCGCGCTCGAACGCCTCCTGCGTTTCGACGCGCCGCGCGGTGAATTCGAGGCCGGCGCGGCGCATGTCGTATTGCAACAGCTCGGCGTCCGTCGGCTGGTCTTCGACAATCAAAACCTTCAGGTGCTGTCCCATGTCCATCCTCGCTCCCTTGGTCAGCCCTCCCACCAGCCATCGCGGTCCGCATTGCGGCAGCGTGGCCCCCACACGAATCGATACGGAAAAATACGTTCTTTTCCTGGCACTTTGCCCGCTGGCTGCATGGCGGGCAAGGCCTTATTCAACAGGCACTTAGGATTCTTGTCGCGCTTCCGCCGCTGGGGACGGAAGGTGGTGAACTACGTCACGGTGGGCAGCAGCCTGCGGGGGCGGGGCAGAGCGCCGAACTGCCTTCGATGAGGCTAGTATATTACCAACCAGTTCAATGGTCTATCCGGCAGACTGGCGCGGCTACCCGCGTGGCATACTCGATCGCATGCGAAAATGGCTGCCGGCAGAAGTCCGCAGATCATCGGAGAGAAGACAGGATGAAGCTGGTCGCGGTGGTAAAACGGGAATGCGAGACCTGCAAGCTGGTCGAGCCGGTTCTCGCGCAGATCGCGAGCCGCGCGCCGCTGTCGCTCTACAGCCAGGACGATCCTAACTTTCCCGAGCTGCTGGGCGGCGCGCTCGACGACACGGCGCTGGAACGCTCGTGGCGCCTGCGCATCGAGACGGTCCCGACCCTGATCCGCTTCGACGGCGACAACGAGGTCGCGCGCATTGCCGGCTGGGACCGCAGCGAGTGGGAAAAGGTCGCGCAGCAGACGGGTCTCGGCGCGGGATTGCCGGCTTTTCAACCCGGGTGCGGCTCCCTCACGCAGGACCCGGGCATGCCGGAGCGGCTCGCGCTCGCCCACGGCGACCTGCGTCTGAACTCGCGCCGCATCGAAGTCGCCGACGCAGAAGATGCGATCGAGGTTGCGTACGACCGCGGCTGGTCCGACGGCCTGCCGATCGTCCCGCCGACGCCGCTGCGGGTAGCCATGATGCTCTCCGGCACGACGCGCAGGCCGGACGAGGTCATCGGCCTCATTCCGCCCAACCTCTCCGAGTGCACGGTGGAGAAGGCCGCCGCCAACGCCGTCATGGCCGGCTGCCGGCCGGAGTACTTTCCGGTGGTACTGGCGGTGATCGAGGCGGCGCTCGACCCGCGGTTCTCCATGCACGGGCTCCTTGCGACGCTGTATTTCTCGGGACCGGTGATCGTCGTCAATGGACCGATCACGAAGCGCATCGGCATGAACAGCCAGGGCAATGCGCTCGGCCAGGGAAATCGGGCGAACGCAACGATAGGGCGCGCGCTGCAGCTCGTCATACGCAACGTGGGCGGCGGTATACCGGGCGGGGTCGATCGCGCCGTGTTCGGCAATCCCGGCAAGTACACCTTCTGCTTTGCGGAGGACGAGTCCGATCCGACCTGGACGCCGCTGAGTGTCGCACGCGGGTTCAAGCCCGGCGTCTCCACCGTCACCTTGTTTCATGGCGATGGCGTGCAAGGTATCTCCGCGGGCAAATCCCGCACGCCCGAAGAGCTGTCGAAGTCGCTCGCGATGGGCCTCGCGTCGGTGTGCCATCCGAAGCTCGCCGAATGGTCGGGCGCCATTCTCGTCATCTCTCCCGACCACTACGCGATCTTCCAGCAGGGCGGCTGGGGGCGCCCGGAAATCGAGGCGGGCCTGCGCAAGGCGTTGCGCCGGCCGGGCCGCGACCTGGTGCAGGGCGCTCATGGCATCGGTGAGGGAATCGATCCTTCGCGCGCGAAGGACATGGTGGACAAGTTCAGCGAAGGCACGCTGCTGGTGGTGCGGGCGGGCGGCCGCGGCGGGCTCATGTCCGCGATCATCGGCGGCTGGGCCGCGATGAGAAAGAAAACGGAAGTACAACCAGTCACACGGGAGATTCCCACATGAAACCTCTGAACGGACCGGCCTACCACATGCTCGACCCGACGGCGGAGCTCGCCGCCGAGCGCCGCGCGCGCCGCGCGCCGCCCGCCAGTCTCGAAGGCGTCACCGTCGGACTGATGTCGATCTCGAAGGAGCGCAGCCGCGAATTTTTCGACACGTTCGAAAATCGCCTCGTCGCCCGCGGGCTCCGGACCGAACGTTTCGAAAAGCCGACGCACACGAAGCCGGCGCCCGAGGCGCTGGTGCAGCAGATGGTCGAGCGCTGCGCCGTCGTGGTAATCGGTCTGGCGGATTGAGGTTCCTGCACGTCGTGCAGTCTGCACGACATATCGAACCTAGATCGCCGCGGTATCCCCGGATGCGCGGTCGCCACGGAAGCGTTCAAGCCGGCCGCCGCCGCGCAGGCCAAGGCGCTGGGCCTCGACCCCGCGGTCGCGTGGGTCCCTCACCCCATACAGAACCGGACCGCGGAGGAGCTCGAGGCCATTGCAGATGGAGTGGTGGACGAGGTGCTTTCGCTAATCAAGACCCAGGGCTAAAATCAAAACAGCCACGGACACACACGGAAGAAATCATTGAAGAGCCCCAATGGATCCCCGCCTTCGCGGGGATGACTTGTTTGCGTTTGTCCGTGTGGTTCCGTGTGATTCCGTGGCTAAGACGTTCAGCGCACGTGCTTGGCCAGTTGCCGCGGCCCCACTTCCCCGCCGTAGACATTGCCCTTCGCATCCACGGCGACACCTTCCGCCGCGCTGGTCCCCGGCAGTTCGAGTGGATCCACGATCCGGTACAGGACCTTTCCGTCCTTGAGACTGCCGATGCGGATACCGCGCAGCCACCCCGGGTTTCGGCCCGAGCTGTTTGATTCCGAGTCCGCCACGTAAATCAGATCGTTGCGTATGTAGATGCCGCTCGGGCGGCCGAACTGCTTCCACTCCGCGATGAACCGGCCGTCCTGGTCGAGGATCTGCACGCGGTTATTGCCCCGGTCGGCGACGAAGAGCCGGCCTTGCGGATCCATCGTGATATCGTGCGGCGTGCGGAACTCGACCGGTCCCGAGCCGAATCGGCCGATAGACCGGATGAATTTTCCGTCCTTCGTGAACCGCGAAATCCGCGCGACCGTGTCCGGCGCGGCGTTGGGCGCCTGCCCGGAATGCCCTTCGGTAATGAAGAGGTCGCCGTTTTGCGCCATGACGATGCTGGTCGGCTCGTTGAGCGCATCCGGCGGATCGCCGGCGACGCCGGGCTTCCCGATCGTGAGGAGCACCTTCCCCTCGGGACTGAACTTCGTGACGGTGTGACCGCGCGCGCCGGTGTCGCCATACTGCTTGCGCTCGCGCTCGTTCGCGCTGCGCAGATCCACCACCCAGACGTTGCCGTCACGGTCGACGTAGATCTTGTGCGGGAACACGAACATGCCGCCGCCGAAGCTCCTCACGAGCTTGCCGGAGCTGTCGAATTTGAGTACCGGCGGCAGCTTCGAGCCCGCGCAGCTGTCGTACTGGAACGGATTGGCGCCGGCCGGTGTATCGGGGTTTGCGCCGCAACGGTCCGCCACCCAGACGGAAGTTCCATCCCGGTCGATGTCCACGCCGTTCAGCGCACCCCACTTCCGCCCGTCCGGTAAGTCTCCCCACGGCGCGATGCTGCGGTACGGATTGGGCAGGTCGTTGGTCGGCTGGACGTTGCCGCCCGTGGGGACATCCGCTCCGCACAGGACGATCGCAACAACGCCTGCCAGCACGGCATGCAACTTTACGTTCATCACTAACCTCCGCTCAAAACCCTGCCCACCCGCTACTCTCCCTTGGCCCCCGAGGCCTTCACCACCTTGCCCCACTTGACGGTTTCGCTGCGTATGAACGCCGCGAACTCGGCCGGCGTGCCGGAAGTCGGCTCGAAATCGCCTGCAATCATGCGCTCGCGAGACGCAGGCTCGGCAACGATGCGCGCGATTTCGGTGTTGAGACGCTGCACGACCTCGCGCGGCGTGCGGGCGGGCGCCACGACCCCGTACCAGACGCTCGCCTCGTAGCCCGGCAGCGCTGCCTCCGCGACGGTCGGCACTTCCGGGAGCTTGCTGATACGCCGCGCGCTCGTGACGCCCAGCGCGCGGACCTTGCCCGACTTCACCACCGGGATCGATCCAGGCGTGGACGCGAAGCTCAGCTGTATCTGTCCGGCAACGACGTCCGTCGTCGCGGGAGCCGCACCCTTGTACGGAATGTGCACGATGTCGATGCCAGAGGCCGTCTTGAACAGCTCGGTGGAGAGATGGGACGCGCTTCCCGGCACCGAGCCGTAGTTGAGACTGCCCGGCTTCGACCTGGCGAGCGCAATCAACTCCTTCACCGTGTTGGCCTTGACCGAGGGATGGACGATGATCACGAATGGAGCCGAGGCCGCAAGAATTACCGGCGCGAAGTCGCGTATCGGATCGTACGGGAGCTTCGGGTACAGGGTCGAATTGATCGAGAGCGGCCCTGACGTGCCCATGAACAGCGTGTAGCCGTCGGGCGGCGATTTTGCCGCAATGTCGGCTCCGATGTTGCCGCCCGCGCCCGGCCGGTTATCGACGATCACCTGCTGGCCGAGGGAGGCGCCCAGCGGCGCGGCGATGATCCGCGCCAGGATGTCGGTAGGCCCGCCGGCCGTGAGCGGAACGATCAGCCGCACCGGCTTCGTCGGATACGCGGAGTCCCCGAATGCAGCGCCAGGTCCTGCCCCCAATGCAACAAGCGCCATCACGACGGCTTTCTTCATGCTTGTTTCCCTCCTGCTTCTATTCGAGCTCGAAGACGACGATTTCGTGGTCTTCAAGCCGCGGCACGACCACTTCGACGATTCCGGCAACGACCTGCACCGGCAGCACCGCTTCCGTGCTCGCGAGACGCGCTTCCCGCAGCCGCTGGCCGGGAGAGAGCGGCAACCGCACTGCAATGCCGGACACGGGCACGAGATTGCGCCCGATCTGCCGCCAGCCCGAGTTCACGGGTTTCCCCACCGGCAGGTTCACAAGATGCACGAGCCGGCGTCCGGGCTGCCGCATGAGCGTGACGTCGACGAAGTCGGGCGCGTCGACTTCCAGCGTCGGCCCGGGCCCGCACGCCCAGCGCACTGCGTTCGCGAGCACCCTTCCCAGGTCGGGAAAGCCGTAACGATGAAAAAGCAGCTCCGGCTGGTTACAGAAATACACGACGCGCCCCGAGCCATGCAACCCGCGCACCGCGACCGGAATATCCGTGGTCTCCCGGACCGCGCTCAGCTCGGGAATGCTGATCGTCGCGCCGGAGTGCGCGATCACGGGAGGAATGAGGGTCAGCGGAACGACGCGCTCGCTGTCGGTCATGAACTCGATCAAGCCGCCCTCGTTCGGAATAAGGTCGGTGTCCACTATGCCGGCGAGCAGCGGATCGCTCGCGTCCTCGATCTTCGCGTACGAAGACTTGAGCCCCTCGCGGCGCCCGGTCCGGCGGCCGCCGAAGAGACGCGCGAATGCCGGTTCCGCCCGCGCGGTCCCGGTGAGGTCGGCAAGACCTGCATCATAGCTTGCCACGATGCCGCCGCCCGCAGCCGCGAAGGCTTCGATCGCCGACGCCGTCTCGTCCGCCACGCACGCGAGGTTCGAGATGACGAGCGCGCCGTACCGGCTCAGGCGCTCCGCGCTGATGATCTTGTCGGAGATGACATCGAACGGTATGTGCGCTTCCAGCAGCGCGCAATACCAGCCGCGTATGAAATCGAGATAGCGCGCGTGCGGCTTGCCCCCGCCGTAGTTGTCCTGGGTGTGGCGCGAAAACACGAGGGCGACGCGCGCGTCCGAAACCGCCCCGTCGAAGTACGGCTCCCAGCGCGCAAGGCGCTGCATGACCTGCCGCATCGGCTCCAGCCCGCGCCGGTCGAAGAGATCCGAGTAGCCGCCGTTGATGTGGAGCCAGGTATTCACGCCGTTCGCGAACTGCTGCGCGATCCACGGCCGGTTCTCCGTCTCAGGGGACGCGTAGAGGCGCCACCACGGGTAGAAATAGCTCGCGGTCATCCAGCGCTGCCGGTCGGGCGCCAGCGAGGCGAGATATTTGGCCTGTATGCCCGGCCACCACGGCGCCGAGTTGCGCCGCTGGCATTCGAACGTCAACACGTCCTGGTACGGCACCCAGTAGTCGATATCCCAGCCGCCCGGCCGTATCGTCTCGAGCGATTCCATGAGTTGCACCGCGGCGATGAAAATCGCGTCGCGCTTCGCTTCGTGGATGACGGCATGCATGCGCTTCACCCAGGCCGCGATGCGCACGTAGCGCCACTCGTTGTAGCGCCGCCAGACGGGATCGTCCCAGTCCTCCGCCGGGGGGATTTCCTTGCCGGTGTCCTGGCGGAAGAGCCTCCGGCAGATATCGCAATAGCACGGGCCGGTGTCCCAGGCCGCGAATTTACCCTGGTTGTTCCAGATGCCGTCGGCGCCGTAGCGCACGAGGATCTCGCGCACGACCTCCGGCATGCGCTCGTGGTAGTACGCACCGTTGGGGCACGTGACGTAGTGCTCCGACACCTCGCAGAAACGGCCCGAGCCATCGCGCGTGAACCATTCCGGGTGGCTCTCCGCCAGGGCCTTCGGTGCGCAGCTCGGATCGATGCGCGCGAGAACGTGCAGCCCGGCAGCGTGCGCCGCGGGTATGACCTCGGCGAGCAGGTCCCGGCCCTCGAGCCCCGCGCTCAAACGATGGCCGGCAATGCGCGTTTGATAAAACGCCACGATGCCGCCGCCGCTGATGCAGAACGCGGTCGCGCCGAAGCTCTTCACGTCGCGCACCAGCTCGTCCGCGCGAATGGCACGCTCGTCGCCCTCGCGCAGGTTGACGAGGAGCACGCGGTTCGGCCGCTCCCACCAGTTTCTTTTGTCGGTCATGTGAGGTTCTATCAACTGCGGCTCAGATACTGCGATCCAGGTACTCCGATCCAGATACTGCGATCCAGGTACTGCGGTCCAGATACTACGGACCGCTCTATCTGTATCGCTTCATCTGCATCGCTTCATCCGGGCCGCTTCATCAAACAAAGGCAATCGCCTCGATCTCCACCCGCGCCCCCGCAACCAGTCCCGCCGCCTGGAACGTCGTTCTCGCCGGCGGCTCCTTCGGAAAGTACTCGCTGAACACCTCGTTCATCGCCATCAGCTCCGCGAGATCGGCCATGTAGATCGTGACCTTGACGACCTTCGCGAGCGAGGAGCCGCCCGCCTCCAGCACGGCCTTCAGGTTCTCGCACACCTGCCGCGTCTCCGGCCTGATTCCGCCTTCGATCAGGCGTCCCGTCTTCGGGTCCATTCCCAGCTGGCCGGATGCAAAAACCCAGTCTCCCACCCTGATCGCCTGAGAGAGCGGCACCCTGGCCGGCGGAACCTTATCGGTGTGCACGACGGTTCGCTTCATTGGCCGCATCCTCCGCTCATTCCGGCTTGATTCCCGCCTTCTGGATGATGGCGGTCCAGCGGTCTATTTCCGTCGCGATGAGCCGCGAGAGCTCGTCCGGCGTCGATACCGCGACTTCCGTTCCCTGCGCCTCCAGGATGCGCTTCACCTCGGACGCAGGCATCCGCGCAACCACTTCGTCGTTGAGACGCTTGATGATCGGACCCGGAGTCCCGGCCGGCGCCACCAGCCCGTAGAACTGTTCCACGACGAACCCGGGCAATCCTGCTTCGGCGATCGTCGGCACGTCCGGGACTATGGCCGAGCGCTTCGCGCTGGAGATGCCCAGCGTCTTCAGGCGGCGCGAGTTAGCATGGGGCAGCGCGGCGACCAGGTTGCCGAACATCAAATCGGTTTCACCCTGGATGACGGACAGCGTTCCCGGCCCGCTGCCCTTGTAGGGGACGTGAACCATCCTGACTCCCGCCAGCGACTGGAACAATTCCGCCGCCAGATGGTTCGGGCTGCCGCCCCCGGTAGAAGCGATCGTCAGGCCGCCCGGGCGCGATTTCGCGACGCCGATCAGCTGCTTTACCGAGGCGGCCGGAACGGAAGGATGCGCCACGAGCAGGTACGCCGTGGTGGCCGTCCTGGAGATGGGCGCGAAGCTCCTGACCGGGTCGTAGCTCGCCTTCGCGTAGAGGGCGCGCACGGTCACCAGCGTCGCGCCGGTTCCCATGAGGAGCGTGTAGCCGTCGGGCGCCGCCTTCGCGACGAATTCGCCGGCGAGCCGCCCGCCCGCGCCGGCCCTGTTCTCGACCAGGATCTGCTGCCCGAGGGCGGGCGCAAGCCTCTCCGCCAGGACCCTGGCCACCGCGTCCGAGCCTCCGCCCGGCGCGTTCGGCGCGACGAGACGTATCGGCTTCGTCGGCCACGTCTGTCCGGCAACCGGAGGCGACGCAGCAGCAAAGAGCGCACATGCCGCGACAGGGAAGATGAAGTTCACCGGCGTTTCTCGATGTGGAATCAGACGTTCGGCGATGCCCCCGCATCCTAGCGGCCTCGCGCGGCAGTCACAAGACCAGCCGCCCTGCTACACTTGCCCGAAAAAGCGAGAGGCGATAGAAGAGAGGAGAAAGGCGTCAGGATCGCGTCAAGGGCGAGAGGAGATAGAAGATAGCAGAGAGGCGTCAAAACCGAGCTTCTCCTCTCTCTTCTCCCCTTCCCCTCTCGCTTCTTTCTCCTCTCTCCTTTCTCCTTTC
>Ga0111538_10000714_pt1 | contig 45624 bp, 32 predicted proteins | sample SoiMethybrSBSTD1_FD_79669 | JGI IMG/M metagenome (GOLD analysis project Ga0111538, IMG submission 79669) | Bulk soil microbial communities from a Populus tree surrounding site in Tennessee, USA - Soil MetaG P. TD hybrid SBSTD1 (version 2)... | ecosystem: Environmental > Terrestrial > Soil >...
CAGCTCGCCCAGGTAATCGAGCAGCTGTTCTCCCGTGAGCGTGTCGTAGAGCGCGATGCCGCTCGGCAGGTACCCGAGCCGACGCCGGATGGCGACGCTGTCGCCTACCGTGTCGAGTCCGAGCACGCGGCCTCGTCCGGCGGTCGGATGAAGAAATCCGAGCAGCAGGCGAATCGTCGTGCTCTTGCCGGAGCCGTTAGGTCCGAGGAAACCGAAGACCTCGCCCTCGCGCACGGAGAGGTCGAGGGATTCGAGCGCCCGGATCGGGGGCGCCGCCGCGCGGAGCCTGGGCATCCCTTGTCCCGACCGATGTCCGTAATGTTTGGTGAGGCCGATAGTCTCGATGGCGTGCACGCGCGTTCATTCTATTGAGGTCGGGCCGACCCGCTGAGCTCCTCCGGCCGGCGCCCGCCGGCAGGTAGGCATTCTTGCAGCACCGGAGTGCGGCGTGGATGTTCTCGTCATCGACGTCGGCGCAACGCACGTGAAGTTCCGGCTGTCCGATAACGATGAGGTCCGTCGTTTTCGTTCCGGCCCGATGCTGACGGCCGAACGCCTGGTGCGGACGGTGCTCGAGCAGACGAAACACTGGAACTACGACGTGGTGTCGATTGGCTATCCTGGCGCGGTCGGGGCAGGGGTGCCGATCCGCGAGCCCGGCAATCTGTCTTCCGGGTGGGTGGGCTACGATTTCATCGCAGCATTCGAGCGGCCTGTTCGCCTCGTCAACGACGCGATCCTCCAGGCGCTGGGCGCCTACCGCGGTGGCCGCATGCTGTTTCTCGGACTCGGCACCGGTATTGGTTCCGCCGTGGTGTCGGAACACGTCCTCATCCCGCTCGAGTTGGGATCGCTGCCCCACCCGCGAGGAGGAATCCTGTTCGAACATCTCGGCCGCGCCGCACGGCAGGAGCGGGGCCACGCCGCCTGGCAAGCGGACGTGTTCGACATCACCCCGGCCCTTCGGGTGGCGATGGCCGCGGACTACGTCGTGCTCGGGGGCGGTAATGGCAGAAAAGTGGATCCGCTGCCGCCCGACACCTACCGCGGCGGATCGCATGACGCCTTCGAGGGCGGCGTTCGCCTGTGGGAGGAATTCGTGGAACCGCATGACGCAGAACCAGCTGCGCGCTGGCGCATCGTGAGATGAGATATCAGATCCTGGCGACGGATTATGACGGCACGATCGCCTTCGAGGGACGCGTCGACGATCGGACGATCGAGTGTCTTCGGGTGGCGCGCCAGGACGGCTTGCGTCTGATTATGGTAACCGGGCGGGAGCTGACCGACCTGTTCAACACATTCGAGCACTCGGGCGAGTTCGATCTTATCGTCGCGGAAAACGGCGCCGTCGTCTATGAACCGGCGGGTAGACAGGTCCATACCCTTGCCGCAGCCCCTCCTGCGCCGTTGATCGAGCGGCTGACGGCGGAAAACGTGCCGGTGTCGGTCGGGCATTCCGTTGTCGCGACCGTCGAACCACACGAGCAGCACGTATTGGCAGCGATCCACGAGCTGTCGCTCGACTGGCACCTGATCTTCAACAAAGGCTCGGTGATGGCGCTGCCGAGCGACGTGACGAAAGCAACCGGGCTGGCGCGGGCGCTCGAGATGGTGGGCGCCGAGTGGACGGCGACCATCGGCGTGGGCGACGCCGAGAACGACATCGCCTTTCTGCGACGCACAGGGCTTGCCGTCGCCGTTGCCAACGCCCTGCCGACGGTGAAGGAAATCGCCGACGTCGTGACCGTCGGCGCTCGCGGTGCGGGGGTGATGGAATTGATCGGCCGGTGGCAGCGCGGCGATCTCGACCTGATCCAGGCAAGTCGGGTAGAGAATAGGGCCGGAGGAACTTGAGCCGTGCAGAAGACTTCACTCGTCCTGGCAACCATCCTTTCGCTGACGCTGGCCGCCGTGACCCATGCCCAGCGTGGCGGCATTACGCCCGAGATGATCGCGACCTCATTGCCGCTGGAGGGTGCGCCGCTGGCGGTCCCGGGCCCCTACAAGGTCGAATCGGGGCCGGCGTTCGGCTCGCCGGGCCACGTCGTCTATCGCCCCGCCGATCTCGCGCCGTTTCCGGGCAAAGACACACTGCCGGTAGTGATCTGGGGTAATGGTGGCTGCGCGATCAACAGCACGCGATATGCCGGCTTCCTGACGACGATTGCTTCTCACGGGTTCGTTGTTCTGGCAACGGCGGCGCAGCCCGGCGCACAGGGTGGCCGCGCCACCGCCGACAACCTGCGCGCCGCGATCGCCTGGGCGGAGACGGAGAACACGCGCTCCGGCTCGCCGCTGAACGGCAAGATCGCGCTCGACCGCGTGGCGGTCATGGGCCAGTCGTGCGGCGGGTTCCTGTCGCTCGAACTCGGTGCTGATCCCAGAGTCGACACCATCGGTGTCTTCAACTCGGGCGCGCAGGGAGACGCCGCCGGCACGGTGGCGAAGCTGCATGGACCCGTGCTGCTCATTAATGGCCACGAGCGCGATTTCCTGATGGCTTCGTCCGAAGCGACCTTCGACGCCATCAAGAGCCTCCCGGCCTTCTACGGTGCACGGCGCAACGCCGGGCATACGGCCACCGTTGACCACCCGGGCGGCGGCGAATGGGCGAACGTCGCCTCGAACTGGGCACGGTGGCAACTGAAGGGCGACAAGGAAGCGGCCCGGATGTTCGTCGGCAAGGACTGCAGCCTGTGCACGAACCCGAACTGGGTCACGCGCTCGAAGTTGCAGCAGTAACGGCGGCGTCTTTCCCCTTGTCGATCGCCAGCCAGCGACGCGAGCGGTCAACGCCGGTCGTCTGACCGGCGTCGGGCTTCAATCAGGTCGGCGAAGCTGGCAATAGTCGCCACCAGTTCGGCCGGTTCGATCGGCTTCGACAGGTGCGCCTGGTAGCCGGCGCGGAATGCACGCGTACGGTCCTCCGCTCGGGCATAGGCGGTGAGCGCGATGGCGGGAATCGCGCCGCCGACGTCGTCCGGAAGCTGCCGGATGCGGTGCATGAGATCGTATCCGTCTACGTGCGGCAGGCCGATGTCGCTGACAACGAGATCCACTGGTGCGTCGAAGAGCCGTCCGAGTGCCTCCTCAGCCGAGCGCGAGGTGATCACCTCCGCACCATAACTGCGGAGGAACCGCTCCAGGAATTCACCGGTGTCGGGCTCGTCCTCGACGACGAGGATGCGTAACCCCTTCAACGAGTCGCCCGGCTGGAGAGCGTATTTCGCGCGGACCTCGGACGGCACGTCGTCCGCCGCCGGTTCGGCCGCGCTTGCCGGCAGCACGATGGTGAACCTGGAGCCATGGCCCAGTCCTGCGCTCTGCGCCCGAATCGATCCCCCATGCAGTTCGACCAGGTGTTTCGCGATTGACAGTCCGAGCCCGAGGCCGCCAAAGCGTCTCGTGATCGACTGGTCGGCCTGCTGGAACCGGTCGAAGATGTGCGGAAGAAAATCAGGATGGATGCCGACGCCGGTGTCGGTCACGGTGACCTCGGCATCCGCACCGGTTCGCCGCAGCCGTACCTCAATCCGTCCGCCTTCGGGAGTGAACTTGATGGCGTTCGAGAGCAGGTTCCACACGATCTGCTGCAGCCGCGCCGCGTCGCCGGCCACTGTGCCGGTCCGCACGTCGAGATCGCGCTCGATCACGATTTGTCTGTCCTCCGCGTCGCGTGCCACGGTATCGGTGGCGTCGCCGACGACGGTGGCCACATCCACCGGCTCGATGTCGAGCCTGAGCTTCCCGGCAACGATGCGGCTGATATCGAGAAGATCCGAAATGAGCTGTGCCTGAAGGCGTATGTTCCGCGAGATGACGTCGAGCCCGCGCGCGACCACTTCCGGTGCCGCGCCGGGCTTCATCACCAGCTGCGTCCAGCCGAGGATGGCATTCAAGGGCGTCCGTAATTCGTGCGAGACCATCGCCACGAATTCGTCCTTGACCCGGCTGGCGCGTTCGGCATCGGCGCGGGCGACGCGTTCGGCCTCCAGCAGGCGCTCGTGCTCGAGGGCGGCGTCGCGCCGTTCCAATTCGCCGCGCCGGCGTTCGCTGACATCGCGGAAGACCAGTACGACACCGACGATCCGGCCGTCGCGACTGCGAATGGGGGCGCCGCTGTCGTCAATCGGCCGTTCTGTGCCATCGGCCGCGATCAGCACCGTCTGGTTGGCAAGTCCGACGACGGTGCCCTCGGCGAGGACGCGCGTCACCGGATTCTCCACGGTGCGACCACTGTGCTCGTTGACGATGCAGAACACCTCGCCGCACGGCTTTCCCTGGGCGTCGGCCAGACGCCATCCGGTCAGATGTTCGGCGATCGGGTTCATGAACGCGACGCGCCCCTGCACGTCGGTGGCGATGACCGCGTCGCCAATGCTTTCGAGCGTCGTTGCGAACCACTCGCGCTGTTGCGCGATCGCCTCTTCGGCGTGACGTGCCTCGGTCACGTCGCGAAAGACCAGGACGACACCGACGATGCGTCCGTCCGCGCTGCGGATGGGCGCGGCGCTGTCGGCGATCGGGCACTCGCCGCCGCTACGGTTGATGAGGACGGTGTGATTCGCCAGACCGACGATGTGGCCGGTCCGCATCACCAGCGCCGCAGGGTTGTCGACCGGCTGCCGTGTCTTCTCGTTGACGATCCGAAACACGTCCGTGAGCGGTTGTCCGGCCGCCTCGCCCGCGCGCCATCCCGTCACGGCCTCGGCCGCCGCGTTCATGTAGGTCACGCGGCCGTCGGGGTCCGACGCGATCACCGCGTCGCCGATGCTGCTGAGCGTGACGCGGAACCATTCGCGCTGTGCCGACAGCTCGCGCGCCAGGCGCTTCTGTTCGGTCACGTCGCGCGCGATCTTGGCGACGCCGATGATCCTGCCGTCGCCGTCCTTGACCGGCGAGACGGACAGCGAGACGTCGATGGGCCACGCGTCCTTCGTCAGACGCACCGTGTCGAAGTGTTCGATGCGCTCGCCGCGCCGGATCGACGCCAGGATCCGATCTTCCTCGTCCTGTCGCTCCGGCGGGATGAGCAGGCGGATCGAGCGGCCGATCAGCTCGTCGGCGGCGTATCCGAACATCTGCTCAGCCCTGGCATTGCAGGACTGAATGATGCCGTCGAGGTCCTTCGACAGGATGGCATCCTCGGACGATTCGACGAGCGCGGCAAGGTAGGCTTGCGCGGCGCGAGTGCGCTTCTGCTCGGTGATGTCACGGGCGATCTTCGAGGCGCCGACGATGCGTCCGGACGCATCACGCACCGGCGACACGGTCAGCGAGATATCGACCGGCCGACGGTCCTTGGTCAGCCGGATGGTTTCGAAGTGCTCGACGCGTTCGCCGCGCCGGATGCGCGTGAGGATATGGTCCTCTTCGTTCTGCCGGTCGGAGGGGATGAGGATACGAACAGGTTTGCCGATCAATTCGTCGGCGCGGTACCCGAAGATGCGTTCGGTCGCGCCGTTGCACCATTGAATGACGCCATCCAGATCCTTGGCGAGAATCGCGTCGTCTGACGATTCAACGATGGCGGCCAGATACTCCTGCGCCGCGACGGTCGATTCGCGGTCCATACGGCTGGACCAATATGCAATGGACCGTGCCAGTTTTTCGTTGAGCTTTTGCCTCAGGGGTGGGCGCGAATTGGGTCATCGCGGCTAACTTCCGTGATACCCAAACTTACCGGCCGACATGCCGCTCCTCGAAGCCGTCGCGCACCAGCCGTGCTTGCACCCATCCGCCTCATCCGATTGCACTCTTTACTCCACTCGCCAGGGCGATACGTTCGTCCAGGACTTCAACGTCTCCCTTGCCCATGCAGTCGTCTTGTCTCGATGGCAGTCGGTGCATGGATTCGGAACCTTCAGCTGGTCCGTGGTGGTCGGCGTGATGAACGCGAACGTGTGACTGCGCACGTTGATGTCCGCGATCGTCTGCTCAATCTTCGGCATGTGGCACGACACGCATTCAGCACCAGGCGTTCCCGGAGTGTGATGCGTGTGCGCCTCGAGGGTCGCCCCCTTCGGACCGTTGGGCGATGACGGCCCGTGACAGGTCAGGCACACTTGTCCCGCGGGTTTGATCAGATCGGCATTATTCGCGGTGCCGTGGACGTCGTGGCAACTGAAGCAGGTCACGCCGCGCTTGTACATCTGACTCTGGACGAAGTCGTTTCCCTGCATGCGGTTTTTGTGAGCGGTGCCGTCGGCGAAATGCGTGAACGACTGTTCACCGAGCCGATGCTCTTCCAGGCGCCAGAAGTCCTTGAGCTGCGCGCCCTGATGGAACCCGACTGGCCAGTCGTAATACTTGCCGTTGATCGGATTCGCCAGCGGCTGTCCCTGCGAGTGGCATTGAATACAGGTGTCGTTGGCGCGGACGGAGTCGAGCTTCGCGGGGTTGATGATCGTGGTTGCCGCCGGCCGCTGCACGTGTTCACTGCCCGGTCCGTGACAGCGCTCGCAGCCGACGTTCCATTCGGTGACGGTTTTTGTCCGGATGTCGTAGTTCACCGAATGGCAGCCGTCACACAGTGGTCCGGTCGGTCGATCGGCGTTGCTCGGACCGTAGAACGGCACCCACCAGTCGGCGTTGTTGGCGACCAGGTACGGGCGCCACTGCTTGTGCGCCACGTCCCACTGCGCACCTAACGGAAAGTAGTCGTCCCCCACTTTCGTGAAGTAGCGCTGCTTCCATTTGGTTCCATACGCGAACGCCACCTGCGCGAGCGTAAATGTCAGGGCCGGATCCTTTGCCGCGAAGTTGCCGAGCACCACTTCGGGGTGCACTTTGGGATCCGTCACCACGTTCGCCATTCGCGTTTTCGACCATCGCTCGTAGGTGGTGCGGTGACAACCAGCGCACGCCTGCGAGCCGACATACGTCCGCCCGTTTGGTGGTGGTTGGGCGACTGCCGCGGCCGGCGCTGGGGCCGGTGCCTGGCGCAGTGCGGACAGCGAAACCGAAAACCCGAGCACAGCGGTCGCAATCCACTGAGTGGCGATCTTGGTCATGGCTGGCGTGTATCTTAGCGCGGTGCAATTTTCTCAGGATGCATGCGCCCGACGCCGCGCGATGACTCACGCGTGAGGCGGCCCGACGGCCTGAATCGATGTGCTCCCTGCGATCGGATGCTCGTCGAGCACGGTCGGCTGTGCGAAGCCGGTTCCGGACGATTCGACGATGGACGCCGCCTGCAGGAGCAGGTCTTCCCGCAGTTCCAGGAACTTCAGCCAGTCGGACGTCAGCACGTAGGCGAAGAGCTCCACTTCGATCGCGCGCAGGCCGAAATCGACGAGGCGGACCCGCGCCGTTCCGGTCTCGAGAGCCCGAGACTCGTCGAGCAGCGTGCGCAGGCCGTGCAGTACCCACCGCAGTTGATCCGCGGTCGTACCGTAACGGAGCCGTAGCGTGGTCTTGAGAAGAATCTTGTGTCGCGTTGCAAAGTTCTCCAACGTCGACTGCGACAGCACGCCCGTCGGCACCGACAGCAGCGTCTGCTCAGGCGTTCGCAACCGGACCGACCGCATGGTGATGTCTTCGACCACTCCCTGCCGATCCGAGATGGTGCAGAAGTCGCCGACGGCAAGCGCCCGGTCGGTCAGAAGGAAGACACCGCCGAGAAGGTTCTCGACACTCTTCTGCGCGCCGAGCGCGACGGCGACGCCGCCAAGGCCGAGGCCGGCGAGCGCAGTGCCGGTGTCGACGCCAACGGTCTTCAGCAGCGCAAACAGCGCCACGAGGAGAAGGATCGACTTGCAGACCCGCTCCGCCAGGAGCAGCAGGGATTGGAGCCCGGCGTGTCTGCCACGCTCGGCTGCCATCCGTGCCTGCGCAAACGACAACCCCATCAGCCGCCAGAGCAGCCACGCCGCGACGATCACGGCCACAGTGACCACGATGCGGCTGTAGGTCAGGCGGAACTGCAACGAGAACCCCAGCAGCCGGATGAGTGCGCCGTGAACAGCGAGCGTGAGGAGACTGATCCCGAGCCAGCGAGTCCCGCTGTACCAGGCGTTGAGCAGCGTCCGGCGCGTCGGGTTCGTGATGCCGCGCCGCGCGATGGCGATGAACAGCGCGGACAGGAGCCATAAGCCGGCAAAGGGAAGCACGAGCGTCGCTGCCCAGGCGACCAGCGTGGCGGCCGAAATTCCGAGCACCACAGCGCCGACGAGTCGCTGCGGCATGAGCCGCTCGAGCCGCGTTGCGCCGGCCGACTCGTGCAGTTGTGGAATCCGGGCCAGGCTCCGCGACGAGACCAGCCAGATCAGGCCCGCTTCCCGATCCTTGACGCGCACCAGCTCGATATCCTCTGTGCGGTCGTCGATGGTGAGGCGGACCCGTTCGCGATCGAGCGGCAATCCGTCGGTTGTCAGCCCTTCCGGGCTGTTGCTCAAGGCGGTGAACGGCTCCAGGTAGTAGCGCTCGATCAAGTCCGTCAGATCGTGGGCGAGCTGAGTCGTATTGCGACGATTGGCGGGCGTGATCTGCAGGAAACGGTCGACCGTCGCATCGTTCCGATGCGCGGCCAGGCCGAGTCCGGTGATGGTCCCGCGGGGAGTATCGCGGCCCAGCGGATCGCGGATTTCTGCGGCCGCGGGCTGCGCCTTGTCAGCGCTCGACTGTGAGGCGGCGGGAAGAGCGAGCCCGAGCAGGACCACGGCTGCCGACATCAGCCGCCAGGTCGAGACAACGGAACCGAGGGTCATGATGAATCCTGGAATCTCACCACCACGATCGGAATGCGCTGCCGCGCTGTTCCGTGGCGGAATGGAGCTCCCCGCCATATGTCGCGGTCCATGGAATGCACGGATCTCCGCGTCCGCGACACTCGCGCACCGGAGGCGCGCGGTTACGCGTTTCCTGTCGTGAATCGCCGAGATCACGTCGAATGGCGACATGGCAGCGGGCAAGCGTGGTGCCAGCAGACACACCGCCACCGCGCACACGCGAAAGGCATATCACTTGCGGGAGGCAATCGCGGCGAGGGCGCGACGATGAGCCTGATCAGACGGGTCACTCTTTCACTGACGGTGATGTTCTGCCTCACGGGGGTCCCCCAGGTCCGTGCGCAGCAGCCGGCGGCCGCGCCGGCGGCGGCCGACGATACGGAGGTTCAGGTCGCGCCGGTCGAACTGGATGGAACCGAGCTTTTTCACGTGCGCGGCGTATCGTCGCTGCCCGCGAGCGTACGGGCCAGCCGCATCCACGACCAGATCGTGGCTGTTGCGTCCAACCCCTCGATCAACGTCGAATCGATTCGGTTCGTTGATGAGAACGGCCTGACGCGTATTGTCGCGAACGACATACCGATCATGGCAGTCGTCGACGCCGATGCGGCGCTCGAGCAGATTGGCCGGGTGGCGCTCGCTGCCGCCAATGCCGACCGGTTGCGGCGCGCGATCACCGAGTACCGGCAGGCACGCGCGCCAGCGGCGCTGCGGCGCGCGGCGCTGCGATCCGTCGTCGCCACTGTCGTGCTCCTGCTGTGTGTCGTGGCGCTCGTGTGGGCGGGGCGGAAGGCCGATCAGGCGCTGACGCGCCGCCTGAAATCACGGATCCAGTCCGTCGAAATTCAGTCGTTCCAGATCATGCGCGCCGAGCAGATCTGGAAGTCGTTGCGCAGCGGCCTGTTGGCGGTGAAGACGGTCGCATTTCTCACCGTCGTTCTGCTCTACTTCGGCTTCGTCCTCGCGCAGTTTCCATGGACGCGCTCGTTATCAGGAAACATGGTCGCTTTTGCGCTCGTGCCGCTGCGTGTGCTGGGCGGCGGACTGGTCGCCAGCATCCCGAGCCTGGTATTTCTGACTGTGCTGTTCGTCGTCGTGCGGCTGGTACTGCGGGTGATACGTCTGTTTTTCGACGCGGTCCGCGACCGGACGGTGACGATCGGCGAATTCGAACCCGAATGGGCGGAGCCGACCTACAAAATCCTGCGACTGGCCGTGATCGCCTTTGCGCTGATCGTCGGATATCCGTACATTCCCGGCTCGAGCACCGCTGCGTTCCAGGGGATCACGGTGTTTATCGGCATCGTGTTTTCGCTCGGTTCGTCGGCCGCCATCGGCAACATCATTGCCGGCTACATGATGACCTACCGGCGCGCGCTCAAGGTCGGCGACCGCGTCAAAATCGGCGACACGGTCGGCGACGTCATCGACACACGGCTGCAGGTCACTCACCTCCGTTCGCTCAAGAACGAGGAAATCATCATTCCCAACTCGCAAATCATGAACGGCGAGGTGCTGAACTACTCGTCACTGGCGCGCGAGACGGGCCTCATCCTGCACACCGAAGTCGGCATCGGCTACGACACGCCGTGGCAGCAGGTCGAAGCGATGCTGCTGGCGGCTGCCGAACGGACCGAGGGACTGGCGAAGACACCGCCGCCGTTTGTGCTCGAAAAACGTCTCGGCGACTTTGCCGTGACCTACGAGCTGAACGCGTACTGCAACGACGTCAAAGCGATGATGCCGCTCTACGCGGCGCTGCATCGAAACATCCTCGACGTCTTCAACGCGTGTGGCGTGCAGATCATGACGCCGGCGTACGAAGGCGATCCGTCAGAGCCGAAGGTCGTGCCGCCGGAGAAGTGGCACGCGCCGCTCGAACTCCCGCCGACAGCGACCGTCGGATAGGCGCCGTGCCGGGGTGCGCTCTGGTCAGGACGTCTCGGCAGCGTACCGCTCGTCGACGAACCGACGGCCGTTCAGTGTCGCCTGATCGTCGTAGGCACGCTTTTTCGAGCGGTGCGGCAGTTTGACCTGTGCAGTGCGCAGCTTCTTATAAGGAATGCGCGAGAGGATATGCGCGATCGCGTTCAAGCGTGCCGTCCGTTTGTCGTCGGAACGGAGAATGTACCACGGAGCGACGTCCGTATCGGTGGCGTCCAGCATCCGATCGCGTGCCAGCGAATAGTCGTACCAGCGGGCCCGTGACGGCAGATCCATCTCGCTCAGCTTCCACTGGCGCAATGGATCGGTGATCCGTGCTTCGAAGCGTCGCTGTTGCTCAGCGTTGCCCACTTCGAGCCACAGCTTGATCAGCGTCGTCCCTCCCTCGACCATGAAGCGTTCGACCATGGGACAGAGTCTGAGAAAGCGCTGGTACTGCTTGTCGCTGCAGAAGCCCATGACATGCTCGATACCGGCGCGGTTGTACCAGCTCCGATCGAAAATGACGATCTCGCCGCCAGCCGGAAATTGCTCCAGGTATCGCTGCATATAGATTTGTGACTGCTGGCGGTCGGACGGTGCCGGCAGCGCCACGACCCTGAACACACGGGGGCTGACACGCTCGGTGAGCGCCCTGATCGTTCCGCCTTTTCCCGCGCCGTCCCGTCCCTCGAACACGATGACGACCCGCAGCTTGTTCTCCTTGACCCAACCCTGGAGGTGACACAGCTGCACCTGCAGCTTCCGCAACTCCTTCTCGTAATCCGATCGCTTCATGCGTTCACTCTCGTTCTCTGGTGCGCCGCAGGCTCAGCGCCGCACGTCGACGGGCGATGCCCGTTGCCGTCGATCTGTGCGAGGCGTATGCCGCCCGGACGAGATGTCCAATGCACGCAGGCGCTCAGTATTTCGCGAAGCATTCCATCGTGCTGCCCGTCGTCCCACGGAATGCCACGGCGGACTCCAACCGCACACGACATTGCACGGATCCTCTGCGTCGCGAGTGGCCCGCCGCAACGCCGCCGCACACCACGAGGGTTCGCGGGATCGCCGACGCTCCCGTCGATCGTTACGTCATGCCGGTCGGTCCGGCGCCGCGTGCGCGCAAGCACCGTGGCACAAGACGTGCTCCTCCGCGGCCATGCGAACAGAGCAGAGGCGATGAGGATTCAGCGGCTCGCATCGCCGACGATCCGCGTCGCGTGCGTGGCTGTCGCGCTCGTGCTCGATCCGATTGCCGCGTTCGCGGCTGCCGAAGAACACACGCTGTCGCAGAGTGCCGTCGAGATCGCGCGACCGTTCGGGTTCCCCGTGACCAACTCGATGGTCGTCACGTGGCTCGTCGCCGTCAGCCTGATCGTTTTCGCCCAGGTGGCGACGCGCCACATGAAACAGGTTCCCGACGGCGCGCAGAATTTTCTCGAGTGGCTGGTCGAAAGCCTCTACGGCTTTCTCGAAGGACTGCTCGGCCGGCATCTGGCGAGTCAGACCTTCTGGTTCTTCGGCACCGTCTTCATTTTCATCCTTGCCGCCAATTGGGTCGGGCTCATTCCCGGCGTCGGATCCGTCGGCTGGGGGCACCAGACGGCCGCAGGATTCCGCCTCGAGGAGCCGTTCTTTCGCGGCGCCAATGCCGACGTCAACCTGACGATGGCGATGGCGCTCACCTTCTTTGCGTGCTGGATCTACTGGGGGCTTCGGGCGATCGGTCCGGCCGGATTTCTCAAGGAGATGTTCGCGCCGAAAGGGTCGACCACCGGCCCGCTGAAGGTGCTGATGATCGTCGTCTTCTTCGCGGCCGGCCTCCTCGAGCTGGTCTCGATCCTGTTCCGGCCGATCTCGCTCAGCTTCCGGCTCTACGGAAACATCTTCGCCGGCGAAACGATGCTCGAAACGATGGCGCGTGTGCCGTACATCGCCTGGCTCGTGCAGATCCCGTTCTATTTGCTGGAGCTCCTGGTCGGCCTGGTCCAGGCGCTGGTCTTCATGCTGCTGACCGCGGTGTTCACGCTGCTGATCTGCCAGCACCACGAGGAGCCGGCCGCGGCGGCCCACACATGACGACACGCGTCACCCGCGTCGGCGGATGGCGCACAGGCGAGGAAGGAAGTGACGAGAGATGACCGGTAGCCTGCACATTGCACTCGCGGCCCTGGGTGCCGCTCTGGCCGTTGGGTTGATCGGAATGAAAGCGTCGGAGGCCGTCGGCCGGAATCCCGGCGCGGCGACGCCCATTCTGGTCCAGTCCATTCTGGCCATCGCCTTCGCCGAAGCGATCGTGTTCTACACGCTGTTCCTCGTGCGCTGAAGGACGCGCCATGACAGTCCTTGCCGTATTGCTGCAGAACGAGGCCGAGGGACCGGTCGAATCCATTGCCCGCACCTTCGGTGTCGACTGGCCTCATCTCACCGCGCAGCTGATCAGCTTTGCCATCGTCTGTGCGGCGCTCTACTGGTTCGCCTACCGGCCGGTGCTGCGGATGCTGGAATCGCGACGTCAGCAGATCGCGCTGGGCCTCGCCAATACCGAGAAGATCAACGCGGCGCTCGCCAACATCGAATCCCAGCGCAAGGGTGTGATGGCGGAAGCGCAGGAACAGTCGGCGCGGATGATCAGCGACGCCCGCGACATCGCCAAACGGCTGCAGGAACAGGAAGCGCAGCGATCGATGGTGGCCGCCGAACAGATCGTGCAGAAGGCGCGCGAGGCGGCTGCCCAGGAGCACGCGCGGATGCTGGCCGAGCTGCGACGAGAGATCGGTCATCTGGTCATCCAGACGACGGCGGCGGTTGTCGGCAAGGTGTTGACGCCCGAGGACGAGCGGCGGCTGGCTGAGGAGACCGCGCGCCACCTCACGGCTGCGTAGGTGTGGGACGCGCGTAGAACAGCGGAAGGGCCGAGCGGCATGAAGTCTCCCCGACAGCAAAGGCGCGACGCGCGGCGGCTGTTCCGCACGTGTCTCGTCGACGGGGCACTCGACGAAACGAGGGTGCGCCGTGTGGTGCAGCGGGCCATCGACGCCGGCGGCGCAACGGGCCTGAAGCTGCTGTCGCCTTTCCAGCGGCTCGTCCGGATCGATCGGGCGGCGCACAGCGCCCGCGTGGAAAGCCCGTCACCGCTGTCCGACGAGATGCGCGCCCGCATCGAGTCCGGCGTGACGCGGATGTACGGTCGCGGTATCGCCGTGTCGTATGCCGAGAAGGCGGCGCTGCTCGGCGGCGTACGGGTCACGGTGGGGAGCGACGTCTACGACGGAACGATTCGCGGGCGGTTGGACGCGCTCGAGGAACGGTTTTGACAATTCGTGAATCGACGAGGAGCCAATGGCAAGCCTGCTTCAAGACATCGAAGCCCAGATCGCCGGGGCCAAAGCCGTCGCGATCAAGCGGAACATCGGGATCATCCGCGAGATCGGTGACGGCGTTGCCCGCGTCGAGGGGCTCGGCGACGTCATGCTCAACGAGATGCTCGATTTCGGCAACGGTATCACCGGACTCGCCCTGAGCCTCGAAGAGACGGACGTCGGCGTCATCATCCTCGGCGACTACACCCACCTCGAAGAGGGGGATGAAGTGCGCGCCACCGGCAAGCTGTTACAGGTGCCGGTCGGCAAGGGGCTGCTCGGCCGCGTCGTCAACACACTCGGCGAACCGATCGACGGCAAGGGTCCGATCGCCGCCGACACCGCCTACCCGGTCGAGAAGATCGCGCCCGGCATCATGCGGCGCCAACCGGTCAGTCAGCCGGTGCAGACGGGGATCATGGCCATCGACGCGATGATTCCCATCGGCCGCGGCCAGCGCGAGCTGATCATCGGCGATCGCTCCACCGGCAAGACGACGATCTGCATCGACACGATCCTCAGTCAGGCTCGTCTCAACCGTCAGGCCGAGGCTGACGGCGACACGGACTACCGGCCGCTGTACAGCATCTATGTGGCGGTCGGGCAGAAGCAGTCCACGATTGCGCGCCTCATCGCCGTCCTCGACGCGGCGGGCGCGATGCCGTACACGATCATCGTCGCCTCGCCGGCGTCCGATTCGGCAACCAACCAGTACCTGGCGCCGTTTGCCGGCGCAGCGATGGGCGAGTGGTTCATGGACCACGGCATGGACGCGCTCATCGTCTACGACGACCTGTCGAAGCATGCCGTCGCCTATCGGCAGGTGTCGCTGGTGTTGAAACGGCCGTCGGGTCGCGAAGCGTACCCCGGCGACGTGTTCTATCTGCACAGCCGACTGCTCGAGCGGGCGGCGCGCGTCAGCGAACAGTTCGGCAACGGCTCGCTGACGGCGCTGCCGATTATCGAAACGCAGGCCGGCGACGTGTCGGCGTACATCCCGACCAACGTCATCTCGATTACCGACGGTCAGATCTACCTGGAAACGGACCTGTTCTATCAGGGGATCAGGCCTGCCATCTCCGTCGGGCTGTCGGTCTCGCGCGTCGGTTCGGCGGCGCAGCTCAAGGCGATGAAGCAGGTGGCCGGCCGGCTGAAGGGCGACCTCGCGCAGTTCCGCGAGCTGGCGGCCTTCGCGCAGTTCGGATCGGATCTCGACGCCGGGACGCAGGCAAAGATCGATCGCGGGAAGCGGATCGTCGAGCTGTTCAACCAGCCGCAGTACAACCCGATTCCGGTGGAGGTTCAGGTGGCCGTCCTGTGGATGGCGCAGAACGGTCACATGGACGCGGTGCCGATCGACCGCATCAAGGAGTTTCAGACGAGGTTCACCGAATTCCTGACGACGTCGAAAGTTGACCTGGTCGCACGGATCGGACGCGACAAGACGCTGAGCGACGAGGTGGTCAGTGGCTTGACCGCCGCGGCGGGACAGTTCAAGCCGATGTGGAGCTGACGTGGCCAGCAGTCGCGGCATACGCCGTCGCATCAAGTCGATCACCAGCACGGCGCAGATTACCAGGGCGATGCAGATGGTGGCGGCGTCGAAGATGCGCAAGGCGCAGGAGCTGGCCATCGCCGTACGGCCGTTCATTCGCCTCGTCTACAACATTCAACGCAACGCCGTGACACGCGTCGTCGACTTCACCCATCCACTGCTGGAAGTGCGACCGGTCAACAATCGGCTGATCGTGCTGGTGTCGTCCGACAAGGGCCTGTGCGGCTCGCTCAACAGCAATCTGTTCCGGCTCGCCGGCCGCTATAACCCGAACTCGACGTCGTTCATTACGGCGGGACGGAAGGCGGCGCAGTTCGTGGCGCGAACGCGGCGGACGCTCGTTGCCGATTTTCCGTACGGAGACACGCCGCGGTTCGCCGAAGCTCGAGCCATTGCCGCCCTGGCGCGCGACATGTTCGTCCGCGGCGATGTCGACGAAGTGCTTGTGCTGGCGACGCGATTCGTCAACACGCTGACACAGCAGGCGGTCACCATCGAGTATCTGCCGATTGGCGAGGTCCACAGCCTCCGCATCCCGGGGACCGACCCTGAGCCGGCGCTGAAACCTGGCGTGACAGAGTTCCGATTCGAGCCCAGCGCCGCCGAGATTCTCGGCTATCTGCTCGAGCGCTACCTCAGCGTCGTCCTCTACATCGTTCTGCTGAATGCCAGGGCGAGCGAGCAGAGTGCGCGCATGGTGTCGATGAAGAACGCGACGGACAACGCCAACTCGCTGATCAAGGAGCTGACGCTTCAACACAACAAACTGCGGCAGGGTGCGATCACGCAGGAATTGCTCGAAATTGCCGGAGGGCAGTCGGGTTAAGAAGTCCACGGACTACTGCGTATCAAGGTAACGGTATGAACACAGGCACAATCGTCCAAGTCGTCGGTCCCGTGGTGGACGTGGCGTTCTCTGAAGGGCTTCCTCCGATCAACAACGCGCTGACGGTTGAGTACACCGTCGAGAGTGAGCCGGTACGGCTGACGCTCGAGGTGCAGCAGCACCTTGGCGACAAGTGGGTTCGCGCTATCTCGATGTCAGGAACGGAGGGCTTGAAGCGAGGCTTTTCGGTCACCGACAGCGGCGGTCCGATTCGGATGCCGGTCGGCCCTGGCGTCATGGGGCGCGTGCTCGACGTGACCGGTGCTCCGGTTGACGAACGGGGCCCCGTCGCCGCCGAGAAGTACTACCCGATTCATCGACCGGCGCCGCCACTCGTCGACCTGTCCACCTCCGCCGAGGTGCTCTCGACGGGAATCAAGGTCATCGATCTGATCTGTCCGTTCGTCAAGGGAGGAAAGATTGGAGCGTTCGGTGGCGCCGGCGTCGGCAAGACCGTGGTGATCATGGAGCTGATCAACAACATCGCCAAGCTGCATGGCGGCGTGTCGGTGTTTGCCGGCGTCGGCGAGCGGACGCGCGAGGGCAACGACCTCTACCACGAGATGTCCACCGCCGGCGTGATCAACCAGAAAGACCTCGGCGCGTCGAAGATCGCGCTCGTCTACGGGCAGATGAACGAGCCGCCGGGGGCACGACTTCGCGTGGCCCTGTCCGGGCTGGCGATCACCGAGTATTTTCGCGACGAGAAGGGGCAGGACGTGCTGCTCTTCATCGACAACATCTTCCGGTTCTCGCAGGCCGGTGCGGAGGTGTCGGCGCTGCTCGGCCGCACCGCGAGCGCCGTGGGATACCAGCCGACGCTGGCGGCCGAGATGGGCGCCCTGCAGGAGCGCATCACCTCAACGAAGACTGGATCGATCACGTCCTTCCAGGCGGTCTACGTACCAGCCGACGACCTGACGGATCCTGCGCCGGCGACGACGTTTGCACACCTCGACGCTACCATCGTGCTCGAGCGGTCGATTGCGGAGCTTGGCATCTACCCGGCGGTGGATCCGCTGGCCTCGACGTCTCGCGCGCTGGCACCGGAGATCGTCGGCGAAGATCACTACAAGGTCGCGCGTGGAGTGCAGAAGGTGTTGCAGCGCTTCAAGGATCTGCAGGACATCATTTCGATTCTGGGCATGGACGAACTGTCCCCCGACGACAAGCAGACCGTCTTCCGCGCGCGCAAGATCCAGCGCTTCCTCAGCCAGCCGTTCAGCTCGGCGCAGGTGTTCACCGGACGTGACGGCCGGCAGGTTGCGGTGGCCGACACCGTGCGCGGATTCAAGGAGATCCTCGACGGCAAGCACGACGATGTGCCGGAGGATAACTTCTACATGAAAGGCGGGATTGAGGAAGTGAGGACGAATTAGGGGATGATGAAATGCAAAATGCAAAATTCAAAATGCAAAATGCAAAAAAACGCCATAGCGTTTTGCATTTTGCATTTTGCATTTTGAATTACGGTATTCCACACACATGCTTCCGACGCTGAAACTGGAAATCGTGACCCCCGAGGCCGTTGTCTACTCGCAGCACGTGCACATGGTCACGCTGCCGGCGATTGACGGACAGATCGGCATCTATCCGCTGCATATTCCGTTGATGACGCGTATCGTGCCGGGCGAAATCATCGTGCGGACCGGCGGCCAGGAATCGTTTCTTGCCGTCGGAGAAGGGCTCGTCGAGATCACCGGCGACGCCGTGTCGATCGTCACCGATATGGCGGTCGCCGCCGAGCATATCGATGAGGCCAAGGTGGAGGAAGCCCGTCAGCGGGCTGCCGCCCGCCTGCAGGAGAAGCTCTCCGACGAAGAGGTCGCGACTGTCACTGCCTCGCTCGCGCGCTCGCTGGCGCAGCTGCAGGTCAAGCGCCGCCGCCGCGTCTAGCAGGTCTTACGTCCCACGCGTTGTCGTGGTCTTCTGAGCGATAGCGCGGCGTCCTTCGATCCATCCAACGGGTTCCGCCGCACACGTCCGGCGGTTGCCGGCACAGAACGTGCTCGACGGACATCATTACCTGAAGGACGCCCGTGACATCCAAAACCGATCGCCGGCCGGACCCCCGGTCGAGCCAGCACACACCCGAGAAGTACGTTCGAACGACCGTCGCGACCGGCGATCTGGCGCCGGAGCTGGTCGCGAATCTGCGCCACTTCCAGGCCAAGCTTCCTCAGCACGCGACCCGCAACGATTGGTACATGGCGCTTGCGTACACCGTGCGCAGTCGCATGCTCGACCGCTACATTGCGACGCTCGATCAGATCATCGGTGCGAGCGCAGGGGCGAAGGCCGTCGCCTATCTCTCGGCTGAATTTCTGACCGGTCCGCAGCTCGGCAACAGTTTGATCAGCCTTGGTCTGTGGGCGGCTGCGGAGGAAGCTGTGACGTCGCTCGGCGGCGACCTCGCCGCGCTGATCGAGCAGGAAGAGGAACCGGGTCTCGGCAACGGCGGCCTCGGACGGCTTGCCGCGTGCTACATGGACTCGCTCGCCACGCTCAACATCCCAGCGATCGGGTATGGCATCCGTTACGAGTTCGGCATCTTCGACCAGGCGATCCGCGATGGCTGGCAGGTGGAGCGCACGGACAAATGGCTGCGATTCGGAAACCCCTGGGAGATTTGCCGGTCTGAAGTCACCTGCGATGTGAAGCTCGGCGGACGCACCGAGCCGTATTACGACGAACACGGCGCCTACCGGGTCCGCTGGATCCCCGAGCGCATGGTCAAGGGCGTCGCCTACGACACGCCGGTGCCCGGGTATCACGTGCCGACGACGAATCTGCTGCGCCTGTGGAAGGCGGAGGCGATTGAGTCGTTCGATCTCGACGCCTTCAACGTCGGCGACTACTACGGCGCGGTCGACGCCAAGGCGCGTTCCGAGACGATCTCGAAGATCCTCTACCCGAACGACGAGCCCGAGGTCGGCAAGCGGCTGCGCCTGGCGCAACAGTACTTCTTCGTCTCCTGCTCGCTGCAGGACATGATTCGCCTGCACCTCATGCGCGGCAAGCGGCTCGACGAGTTCGCCGCGTATTGGGCGGTGCAGTTGAACGACACACATCCATCGATCGCGGTTGCCGAATTGATGCGCCTGCTGATCGACGAATACACCCTGGGGTGGGACGAGGCCTGGACGATCACGCAGCAGGCCTGCGGCTACACGAATCACACCCTGCTGGCGGAAGCGCTGGAGAAATGGCCGCTGTCACTGTTCGGCTCGCTGCTGCCACGGCATCTCGAAATCGTCTACGAGATCAATCACCGCTTCCTGCAGGACACGCGGCAACGATTCCCTGGGGATGACCAGCTGTTGCAGCGCCTGTCGCTGATCGACGAGACCGGCGGACGATACGTGCGGATGGCGCATCTCGCGTCGGTCGGCAGCCACGCCATCAACGGCGTCGCCGCCCTCCATAGCGAGCTGCTCAAGCAGACGGTGCTGAGCGACTTCCACAGGGTGATGCCGGAAAAGTTTCTGAACGTCACCAACGGCGTCACGCCGCGCCGCTGGATGGTGCTGAGCAATCCACAGTTGGCCGCGTTGATCACGAAACAGATCGGCGACCGCTGGATCGCCGACCTCGAGCACGAGCTCGGACGCCTGGAGCCGCTGGCCACCGACCGCGCGTTCCAGCGTGAATGGGACGTCGTCAAAGCCGGAAACAAGCACACCCTGGCGACGGTGATCAAAGAGCGCACGGGAATCAGCGTCGATCCGCAGTCGCTCTTCGACGTCCAGGTCAAGCGATTGCACGAATACAAGCGGCAACACCTGAACATCCTCTACGTCATCAGCCTCTACAACCAGCTCCGGCGCAACGCCCCTGCGGACGCCACGCCGCGCACCGTCATCTTTGGTGGGAAGGCTGCGCCCGGCTACCGCATGGCCAAGCTGATCATCAAGCTGATTAACGACGTGGCCGCTGTGGTGAACAACGACCCGGCAGTCGCCGGCCTGCTCAAAGTGGTGTTCTTCCCCGACTTCAACGTCAAGAACGGCCATTACGTGTATCCGGCCGCGGATCTGTCGGAACAGATCTCCACCGCCGGCAAGGAAGCATCCGGCACCGGGAACATGAAGTTCTCGATGAACGGCGCGCTGACCATCGGCACGCTCGACGGTGCCAACATCGAAATTCGGGATGCCGTCGGCCACGAGAACTTCTTTCTGTTCGGTCTCACCGCCGAAGCGGTCACGCGTCGGAAGGCGGACGGCTACCGCCCGCGCCAGGTCTACGAGACGAACCCGGAGCTGCGTGAAGCGCTCGACCTCATCGCCGGTGGGTTCTTTTCGAACGGGGACGGTGGGCTCTATCGGCCGTTGGTCGAATCGCTGCTCGACCGCGACGACTACATGCTGCTCGCCGACTATCAGCCGTACGTGGACTGTCAGCAAAGGGTGAGTGCGGCCTACCGCGACCGCGCGAACTGGACGCGGATGTCCATCCTCAACACGGCACGAGTTGGGCGCTTTTCCTCGGATCGTTCGATTCGCGAGTACTGCCGGGACATCTGGAACGCGCAGCCGTTGCCCTGGAATGGGAAAGAGGCATGAACGCCGTCCACGCCGGTCAGCCCGCGCCGCTCGGCGCCACGGTCTCTCCCGGGGGCGTCAATTTCAGCGTCTTCTCGAGGAGCGCGACGGCAATAGAGCTGCTGCTGTTTGACAAGGTAAACGCCGCCGCACCGGCCGAGACGATTCGCCTCGATCCGACCAGGCACCGGACCTACCACTACTGGCATGCCTTCGTCCCCGGTCTGCGGCCGGGGCAGGTCTACGCTTTTCGCGCTGACGGCCCCTTCGCGCCCGAAGCCGGATTGAGGTTCGATCGCCAGAAAGTCCTGCTCGATCCGTATGGGCTCGCGGTGGCGGTGCCCGATGCCTATGACCGCGCTGCTGCGACGCAGCCCGGCGACAACGCGTCGGTGGCGATGAAGAGCGTGGTCGCCGACCCGGGAACCTACGACTGGGAAGACGACACGCCTCTCAAACGACCCTTCGTCGAGACGATCGTCTACGAGATGCATGTGCGCGGTTTTACGGCGAATCCGAACTCCGGTGTCTGCGCTGAGAAGAGAGGCACCTACGCCGGGCTCATCGAGAAGATCCCGTACCTCAAGGACCTTGGCGTCACCGCGGTCGAACTGCTGCCTGTCTACCAGTTCGACCCTCAGGACGCGCCTGGAAAGCTGAACTACTGGGGTTACCAGCCGATCTCGTTCTTCGCGCCGCATCACGCCTACAGCTCGCGCAAGGATCCGCTGGCGGTCATCGACGAGTTTCGCGACATGGTCAAGGCGCTGCACCGCGCCGGCCTCGAGGTCATCCTCGACGTCGTGTTCAACCACACGACCGAAGGGGGCCAGCACGGCCCGACGATGTGCTATCGCGGGCTCGCCAACGAGTTCTACTACATCCTCGAAGATGACAAGTCGCGCTACGCGGACTACACCGGCTGCGGCAACACCTTGAACGCAAACCACCCGATCGTCCGGCGCCTGATTAAAGACAGCCTCCGCTACTGGGTCGCCGAGATGCACGTGGACGGCTTCCGCTTCGATCTGGCGTCCATCCTCTCACGCGATGAGAAGGGCCGGCCGCTGCCGAACCCGCCGGTGCTGTGGGACATCGAGTCCGATCCCTGGTTGGCCGGCACGAAGCTGATCGCCGAGGCATGGGACGCCGCCGGCCTCTACCAGGTCGGCAACTTCGTCGGCGATTCCTGGACGGAATGGAACGGCCGGTTTCGCGACGACGTGCGCGGGTTCCTGAAGGGGAACGACCATTCGGTGTCCGCGATCGCGACGCGGCTGCTCGGCAGCCCGGACCTCTACGGCCACGAGAATCGCGAAGCCGAGCAGAGCATCAACTTCGTTGCCTGCCATGACGGCTTCACGCTGAACGACGTCGTCTCGTACAACGAAAAGCACAACGACGCGAACGGCGAGAACAATCGCGACGGTGCCAACGACAACCAGAGCTGGAATTGCGGCATCGAGGGCCCGACCGACGATCCCGGCGTCGAAGCGTTGCGCGAGCGTCAGATCAAGAATTTCTTCACGCTCGAGCTGCTCGCTGCGGGCACGCCGATGCTGCTCATGGGCGACGAGGTCCGCCACACGCAACGTGGCAACAACAACGCCTACTGCCACGACAGCGAGCTCACCTGGTTCGACTGGGATCTCGTCGACCGCCACGCCGGACTCCACCGTTTCGTCAAGGTGCTCAACGGATTCCGTCAGCGTCGTGACGTAGTCGCGGAGGGTGACACGCTGACGCTTGGTGAGCTGCTCGATCGGGCGCACATCGAGTGGCACGGCGTCGCGCTCAATCGGCCGGACTGGGGCGAGCGGTCGCATTCGCTGGCCTTCACCGTCCGCAGCCTGCGCGCGCGGTTCCTGCTGCACGGCATGTTGAACGCGTACTGGGAGCCGCTGACATTCGAGTTGCCGCCCGGCCAGGACGGGAACGGACAGCGATGGCGGCGGTGCATCGATACCGCTCGTCGGCCGCCGGACGACATCGCCACCTGGGCCGACGCGCCGCCGATCACCGCGGACGCCTACGAAGTGCAGCCGCGATCGGTAGTCCTCCTCGCCCGGGCGTTGCCGTCGGCCGTCAGGCCCGGCGCGTCCACACGGTAACGCCATGCACCCCCTCGCCGGCCAGCAGGCGCCGAAGCACCTTCTCGCCGATGTCGCCACGTTGCGCGACGAGTACTACGCGCGTACACCCGACGTGACCGACGCGAGCCAGCGCGTCAGCTTCGGTACCAGTGGTCACCGCGGCACGTCGGTCCGCGGCACCTTCAACGAAGCGCACGTGCTGGCCATCACGCAGGCGATCTGTGAATACCGCTGCGGCCACGGCGTCGGCGGGCCTCTGTTCATCGGGAAAGATACGCACGCGCTGTCGCAGCCGGCACTCCTGTCGGCGTTGTCGGTGCTCGCCGGCAACCGCGTCGAGGTGATGGTCGACCGCGACGAGGGCTACACGCCGACGCCGGCGGTCTCTCACGCCATCCTGACGCACAACGCCGGACGCGTGTCGGGTCTGGCGGACGGCATCGTGATCACGCCATCACACAACCCTCCAGAAGACGGCGGCTTCAAATACAACCCGCCCACAGGGGGGCCGGCGGACACCAGCGTCACGCGATGGATCGAAACGAGAGCCAACCAGATTCTGACGGGCAACCTCAGAGAGGTGAGACAGCTCGCCGACGACAAGGCGCGTTTCGCGCCGACGACTCATCCCTACGACTTCGTCGGTACCTACGTGAACGACCTCGGCTCCGTCGTCGACATGGATGCAATCAGGGGGGCCAGGCTTCGGCTTGGCGTCGATCCGCTCGGCGGGGCGAGCGTGTCCTTCTGGGGACCCATTGCCGACAGGTACGGGCTTGACGTTGCGGTGGTCAACAACGTCGTCGATCCGACGTTTGCATTCATGCCGCTGGACTGGGACGGCAAGATCCGCATGGATTGTTCGTCGCGCTACGCCATGGCCAAGCTCGTTGGACTGAAAGATCAGTTCGATCTGGCGTTTGGCAACGATCCCGACAGCGATCGCCACGGCATCGTGACGCCGGACGCCGGTCTGATGAACCCGAATCATTACCTGGCGGCCGCGATCTTCTACCTGTTCACGCATCGGCCGTGGCGTGCTGCTGCCGGGATTGGCAAAACGGCCGTGAGCAGCAGCCTCATCGACCGGGTGGCCGCGAAGATTGGTCGATCGCTGGTCGAGGTGCCGGTCGGATTCAAGTGGTTCGTGGCCGGTCTTCTGGACGGCTCACTGGGTTTTGGTGGTGAAGAGAGCGCCGGTGCCTCGTTCCTTCGGCGTGATGGAAGTGTGTGGACGACCGACAAGGACGGACTCGTCATGGATTTGCTGGCGGCCGAGCTCATGGCTCGCACCGGCCGCACTCCATCGGAGCTCTACGACGAGCTGACGCGGGAACTGGGCGCCCCGTCCTACGCCCGCATCGACGCGCCGGCCACTGCGCTGCAGAAGAGCGTCCTGCAGAAGCTGTCGCCCGGCGACGTCAAGTCGTCCACGCTCGCCGGTGATCCGATCGACGGGTGCATGACAACGGCGCCGGGCAATGGGGCGAGCATCGGCGGCCTGAAGGTCGTCACGGCAAACGGATGGTTCGCCGCGCGTCCGTCGGGAACGGAAGACGTCTACAAGCTGTACGCGGAGAGCTTTCGCGGCATCGAGCATCTGCACCAGATCCAGGAAGAGGCCCAGGCGCTCATCAGCAGCGCGCTGGCGGCGGCGGTGGCGACGCCGTGAGCAGCTACCGCGTCTTTCTGATTCGTCACGGCGAGACCGAATGGACGTTGACCGGCCAGCACACGAGCGTCACTGACATTCCACTCACGGACAGCGGTCGCCGCGTTGCCCGGCGTCTCGCGCACGTGCTGCGGAAGGTTTCTTTCGCGACGGTGCTGGTCAGCCCGCTCTCGAGGGCCAGGCAGACATGCGAACTGGCAGGACTCTCCGACCGGGCTCAAGTCGACTGTGACCTGATGGAGTGGAACTACGGCGACTACGAAGGTCTGACGTCGAAACAAATCCGTGCGCAGGTGCCCGGATGGATGTTGTTCAGCGACGGCTGTCCGGGTGGAGAGAGCCCGGAGCAGGTCGGCGCCCGCGTCGATCGCGCGATTGCACGGGTCCGCCGTGTCGACGGAAACGTTGCGCTCTTCGCGCACGGTCACCTGTTCAGAGTCATGGGTGCCCGATGGATCGGCCTGCCGGTCGAGGCTGGGCAGCACTTCGTGCTCGATACCGCAAGCGTGAGCGTGCTCAGTTACTACCAGGGCGCAGCGGCAGTGAAGCGTTGGAACGCGGTGGTCAAGCTGCCGCGGGAAAGCGCCCCTTAGCGGGACGGCACCATGAAGGGGTGCCCCGCGAAGTACCCATAGGGCGCCCCTTCGAGGGCGCCTTCTGCAGCGCATCCGTCAACGGGTGCCGACGTACACAGGAGAAGCATCGTGGCAAAACCGGTCGCAACCGTCGAACGAGAGGTCACACACGCCGGACACACCCCCTTAACGCCGAAAGAGCTGGAGCTGCTGAACGCCTACTGGCGGGCCTGCAACTTCCTGTCGGTCGGGATGATCTACCTGCAGGACAACCCGATGCTCAGGGAACCGCTGAAGGCCGAGCACGTGAAGCACCGGCTGCTCGGGCACTGGGGCGCGAGTCCGGCGCTGTCGTTCGTGTGGGCGCACATGAACCGCATGATCGTCAAGCACGATCTCGACGTCATCTTCGTTGCCGGCCCGGGGCACGGCGCTCCGGGTGTGCTCGGCCCGGCCTACCTCGAGGGGACCTATTCGGAGATTTATCCGGACAAGAGCGAAGACATCGAAGGGATGCAGAAGTTCTTCAAGCAGTTCTCCTTCCCTGGCCACATTGGCAGTCACGTCACGCCGGAAACGCCGGGATCGATTCATGAGGGCGGCGAGCTTGGTTACAGCCTCTCGCACGCCTTCGGGATGGCGTTCGACAACCCGGACGTCATCGTTGCCTGCGTCGTCGGTGATGGCGAAGCCGAAACAGGGCCGCTGGCAACGGCATGGCACTCGAACAAGTTCGTCAACCCGACGCGTGACGGCGCGGTGCTGCCGATCCTCAATCTCAATGGATACAAGATCGCCAACCCGACAATCCTTTCCCGCATCAGCCATCAGGAACTGGAAGCCCTGTTCGTGGGGTACGGCTACAAGCCGTACTTCGTCGAAGGGAGCGACCCGGCGCTCGTCCATCAGAAGATGGCGGCGACGCTGGACGAGGCCATCGGCGAGATCCGCAGCGTGCAGCGGCAGGCGCGTCAGTCGGGCAAGGCGGTGCGGCCACGTTGGCCGATGATCGTCCTGCGCACGCCGAAGGGGTGGACCGGCCCGGCAGAGATGAATGGCCACAAGCTCGAAGGCTCGTGGCGATCGCATCAGGTCCCGTTCTCCGATGTGCGCGAGAACCCGGCGAGCCTGAAGCTGCTTGAAGACTGGATGCGCAGCTACAAGCCGGAGGAGCTGTTCGACGCTGCTGGCACGCTGCGCGCTGATCTCAAGGCCCTGGCGCCGAAAGGGGCGCGCCGCATGAGCGCCAACCCGCATGCGAACGGGGGGCTGCTGCGCAAGGAGCTCAGGCTCCCGGACTTCCGTGACTATGCGGTCGAAGTGCCCAACCGCGGCACGGCGTTGTACGAGAACACCAAGCCGCTGGGCGAATTCCTGCGCGACATCCTGAAGAACAATCCGACGAACTTCCGCCTGTTCGGTCCGGACGAGACCGCGTCAAACCGGCTCCAGGCGGTCTATGCCGCGAGCAAGAAGACCTGGATGGCGGACATGCTGCCCGAGGATGCCGACGGCGGCGAACTCGCCCCCGACGGGCGTGTGATGGAGATGCTGTCCGAGCACACGCTGCTCGGATGGCTGGAGGGGTACCTGCTCACCGGCCGGCACGGCCTCTTCCACACCTACGAAGCGTTCGCGCATGTCATCGACTCGATGGTCAACCAGCATGCCAAATGGCTGGACATCTCCAAGAACTACGTGCGCTGGCGGCAGCCGGTCGCGTCGGAAAACATTCTGTTGTCCTCCACCGTCTGGCGGCAGGACCACAACGGTTTTTCCCATCAGGATCCCGGGTTCATCGACCTGGTGACCAACAAGAGCTCGTCGGTCACGCGCGTGTATCTGCCGCCGGACGCCAACACGCTGCTGTCCGTCATGGACCACTGCCTGCGCAGCACGAACTACGTGAACGTCGTCGTCGCCGACAAGCAGAAGCATCTGCAGTTCACGACCATCGACGAAGCGGTCGCTCACTGCACGAAAGGGGTCGGCATCTGGCGCCGGGCCAGTACCGACGCCGGCGAGCAGCCGGACGTCGTCCTGGCGTCGTGCGGCGATGTCGCGACGATGGAGGCGCTGGCCGCGACAGCGATCCTGCGCGAGAAGGTGCCCGATTTGAAGCTCCGCTTCGTCAACGTCGTCGATCTCTTCAAGCTGCAGCCGGCGTCGGAACATCCGCACGGCATGACGGAACGGGAGTTCGACGGCGTGTTCACGGACAACACGCCGATCATCTTCAACTTCCACGGCTACCCGTGGCTGATCCACAAGCTGGCCTACCGCTTTCGCGGTCACGACCATCTGCACGTGCGCGGCTACAAGGAGAAGGGCAACATCAACACGCCGCTCGAGCTCGCCATGCTCAATGAGACGTCGCGATTCCATCTCGTCATCGACGTGATCGAGCGGGTGCCGAAGCTGCAGACGAAGGCCGCACACCTCAAAGACGAGATGACGAACGCCATCGTCGACAACATGCGCTACGCGCACGAGCACGGCACGGATCGGCCGGACATCGTGAACTGGACCTGGCCGTACTGAGGCCTAAGGCCTAAGGGCCAAGGCTTTCGATCAGGAACATCGGAGAGGAACCCGGTGAATAGGATCACGACGACACGCGCGGCGACCGTCGGCGCCGAGACGGCCGACGCGATGGACGAGCTCGCCGTCAATACGATCCGTACGCTGTCGATGGACGCGGTTCAGCAGGCGAACTCGGGTCACCCCGGCACGCCGATGGCGCTGGCGCCGGTGGTCTATTGCCTGTGGCAGCGGATGTTGCGATTCGATCCGGACCATCCGATCTGGCCGAATCGCGACCGCTTCGTGCTCTCCGTTGGGCACGCCTCGATGCTGCTCTATTCGATGCTGCACCTGACGGGGGTGAAGACGGTCAACCCGAAATACGAAACGCTCGGCGAGGCGTCGGTGACGCTCGACGACATCCGGCACTTCCGCCAGCTCGGAAGCAAATGCCCCGGGCATCCTGAATATCGGTGGACGTCAGGGGTCGAAACGACGACCGGACCGCTCGGACAGGGGCTGGCGACCAGTGTCGGGATGGCAATCGCCGAGCGCTGGATTGCCGGCTACTTCAACCGCCCGGGGTTCGCACTGTTCGACTACGACGTCTACGCCTTGTGCGGCGACGGTTGCATGATGGAAGGCATCTCCAGCGAAGCCGCGTCGCTGGCCGGACACCTCCAGCTCGCCAACCTGTGCTGGATCTACGACAACAACCACATCACCATCGAAGGCAACACCGCGCTCGCCTACAGCGAGGACGTCGCCACCCGCTTTGTCGGCTACGGCTGGAACGTCACGCGCGTCGGCGACGCCAACGACCTGGCGATGCTCGAGCGGGCGTTCAGGACATTCAAGCGCACCGCCGATCGTCCGACGTTGATCATCGTCGACAGTCACATTGCCTACGGCGCGCCGAACAAGCAGGACACGAGCGCGGCACACGGGGAACCGCTCGGCGTCGAGGAGATCCGGCTGGCTAAGCGGCACTACGGCTGGCCGGAGGAGGCGACGTTCCTCGTCCCTGATGGCGTCCGCGAGCATTTTCAAGAGGGCATCGGCGCGCGCGGCCGGTCCCTGCACCGTGCCTGGTGGGCAACGTTCGAGGAATACCGACGTCAGCATCCGCAACTTGCCGAACAGGGTTACCGGATGCTCCGCCGTGAGCTTCCGGACAACTGGGACGAAGGCCTGCCCGAGTTCGCGGCAGATGCGAAGGGGATGGCGACACGGGATGCGTCGGGCAGGACACTGAATGTCGTTGCCACCCACGTGCCGTGGCTCGTCGGCGGTTCCGCCGATCTCGGCCCGTCATGCAAGACGCGACTGACGGCCGAAAAGTCGGGCGACTTCAGCCCGGACGACCCGACGGGACGCAATCTGCATTTCGGCATCCGCGAACACGCCATGGCCGCAGTTCTCAACGGCCTGTCGCTGTCCAAGCTCCGGCCCTTCGGCTCGGGATTCCTGATCTTCAGCGATTACGGCCGCGCCGCCATCAGGCTGAGTTCGCTGATGGAGATTCCCGTCATTCACATCTTCACGCACGACTCGATCGGCGTCGGAGAAGACGGCCCGACGCACCAACCCGTCGAGCATCTCGCCTCACTGCGGGCGATTCCCGGCCTGATCACACTGCGTCCGGCCGATGCCAACGAGGTAGTGGAAGCCTGGCGGGTGATCATGCAGTTGCGGCACCAACCGGTCGCGCTCGTTCTCACCCGCCAGGCGGTGCCAACGTTCGACCGGACGAAATATGCGTCGGCGACGGGAGTTCAGCGCGGTGCGTATGTCCTTGCCGATGCGGACAACGGACAACCGGACGTCCTGCTGCTGGCCAGCGGCAGCGAGGTCGCGCTCTGCCTGCAGGCGTTCGACGAGCTCACACGCGATGGCATCAAGGCGCGTGTCGTCAGCATGCCGTCGTGGGAGCTGTTCGAGCAGTACTGTCGGGCGTTTCCTGATTACCGCGACCGCGTGCTGCCCACATCGGTGACCGCGCGTGTGTCGGTGGAGAAAGCCTCCACGCTCGGATGGGCGCGATATGTCGGCAACAGGGGTCGCAGCATCGGGATGGAGACGTTCGGCGCCTCCGCTCCGCTGCAGGAGCTGCAGAAGAAGTTCGGGTTCACGCTCGACAACGTCGTTGCCGCTGCCATGCAGCAGATTGCTCAGAAGGAATAAACCATGCGCGTCGTGAAAAGCCCGGATCAGGTTGTGCCGCACCATCGTCGGCTGCGCTCCCTCGAGAACCCGTTGTCACTGCTGCAGGTGTTCGGGCAGTCCATGTGGCTCGACTACATCCGCCGCAGTCTGATGACCAGCGGCGAGCTGCAGCGGCTGATTGACGAGGATGGCCTGCGCGGCGTCACCTCGAATCCTGCCATCTTCGAAAAAGCAATCGCCGGCAGCTCCGATTACGCGGACCTGCTCGAGGCTGCAGGTGCGAGCGCAGTCGAACCGAAGACGCTGTACGAACAGCTGGCGATCCGCGACATCCAGCAGGCCGCGGACGTGCTGCGTCCGGTCTATGACGAGACGGGGCGGCGCGATGGGTATGTGAGCCTCGAGGCGTCGCCGTTGCTCGCGTTTGATACGGCCGGCACCCTCGACGAGGCGAGGCGGCTGTGGAAAGCCGTGGATCGCGAAAACCTGATGATCAAGGTCCCGGCCACCGCCGAAGGCATTCCTGCAGTCGAACGGCTGATCGGTGAAGGCATCAACGTCAACGTCACCCTTCTCTTCGCGCAGGACGCCTACGAACGGGTCGCCGACGCCTACATCGCAGGCCTCGAGCGGTTTGTCGCGTCCGGCGGCGATCCTGCGCGTGTGGCCAGCGTCGCCAGCTTCTTCATCAGCCGCATCGACACAGCCGTTGACGCACTCATCACCGAACGCATGCAGTCGCCGCCAGCCGAGCGGGCGCAGGCCCGGCTGCGCGCGTTGTCCGGGAAGACGGCAATCGCCAACGCCAGGTTGACGTACCAGCGATACCAGGAATTGTTTACCGGCAAACGCTGGCAGGCGCTGGCGGATCGCGGTGCGCAGACGCAGCGTCTCCTATGGGCCAGCACCGGCAGCAAGAATCCAAGCTACCGCGATGTCGTCTACGTCGAGGAACTGGTCGGTCCCGATACGGTCAACACCGTGCCGCCCGCCACGTTCGACGCCTTCCGCGATCACGGACGGCCGCGTGCCAGTCTCGTCGAAGACATCGATGCCGCACGCGACACGATGGCGGCGCTCGCTGACTCAGGCATTTCGATGAAAGAGGTGACCGACAGGCTGCTGAAGGATGGCGTGGAACTGTTCGCCGATGCATTCGAGAAGCTGCTGCGAGCGGTCGAGCGGCAAAGCCGCAACAGAGGCGCGGGACGCATCAACGCCATGACGTATCGCCTGCCGGCGCCGATGAAGGCAGCCGTCGAGCGCTCATTGATCGAATGGCACGAGCAGGGAAGCACACGTCGATTGTGGCAGCGTGACGCCTCGTTGTGGACGGGTAAAGACGAAGCGCAGTGGCTCGGCTGGCTCGGCATCACCAACGACCAGCTCGCTCATATCCAGCGCTTCACACAGATCACCGAGGTCGCCAGGAACTCGCAGTTCGCTGACGTCGTGCTGCTGGGCATGGGAGGCTCGAGCCTGTGCCCCGAAGTCATGCGCTCGACGTTCGGCCGCATCAAACCTTTCCCGGACCTTCACGTGCTCGACTCGACGGACCCAGCTCAGGTCAGGGCGTGCGAAGACAGAGTCGACATGCGCCGCACGCTCTTCATCGTCTCGAGCAAGTCGGGCTCGACGCTGGAGCCCAACATCTTCAAGCAGTATTTCTTCGAGCGCGTCAGCGCGCTGGTCGGTCCGGAAGACGCCGGCAGCCGCTTCATCGCGATCACCGATCCGGGCTCGAAGCTGCAGCAGATTGCCGAGAGCGACCGGTTTCGGGCCGTGTTCTCCGGCTGGCCAGACATCGGCGGCCGCTATTCCGCGCTGTCGGACTTCGGTCTCGTGCCGGCGGCGATCATGGGTGTCGACATCGCCAAGTTCCTGGATCGCACCGAAGCGATGGTCTGCGCGTGCATGCCGTCGGTGCCTGTCAACGAGAACCCGGGTGTCGTGCTCGGGAGCATCCTCGGCGTCGCCGCCAGTCAATGCGGACGTGACAAGCTCACCATCATCGCCTCGCCACAGATCGCCTCGGTGGGTGCGTGGCTCGCACAGCTCGTCGCCGAGTCCACAGGGAAAGACGGAAAGGGCATCATCCCCGTCGATCGGGAGGCGCTCGCTGCACCTGACGGGTACGGCGCCGACCGTCTGTTCGTCTACCTGAAGCTGCTGTCGTCGCCCGACAGCGCACAGGACGCAGCCATCGACGCGCTGGAACAGGCGGGACATCCCGTCGTTCGCATTTCGCTCGACGATGCATACGACCTCGGCGAGGAGTTCTTTCGCTGGGAGGTCGCTACCGCGGTCGCCGGATCGATCCTCGGCATCCATCCCTTCGACCAGCCGGATGTCGAAGCCAGCAAGACCGCCACGCGGAAGCTGACGGCCGCATATGAAGAGCAGGGCGAGCTGCCGGCCGAGACACCGATCTTCGAAGAGGACGGCATCAAGCTGTTTACGGATGAGTCGAACGCCACTGTCTTGACGACGCGACTTGGCGGCACGCCGACGTTGGCCGGCTACCTCGAGGCGCATCTGAACCGTCTGACCGCACGGGACTACTGTGCGCTGCTCGCCTACATCGACATGAACGATCAGCACGTGCGCACCCTGCAGGCGATCCGCCACGGCATCCGTGACGCCAGGCGCGTTGCCACCTGCCTCGAGTTCGGTCCGCGCTTCCTGCATTCGACGGGACAAGCCTACAAAGGCGGGCCGAACACTGGCGTATTCCTGCAGATCACCTGCGACGACGCATTGGAGCTCCCGGTACCGGGGCAGAAGTACACATTTGGCATCGTCAAAGCGGCGCAGGCGAGAGGAGATTTTCAGGTGCTGGTTGCGCGCGCCCGCCGCGCGCTGCGCGTCCACCTCCCCTCTGACGTGCCCGCGGGTTTGGAGAAGCTGCGGATGGCGATGCGTGCTCCTTCCGCCTGACGCGGACGCCGCGGGACAGTCTTCTTCCGCCTTCAGCCGGAAGATCCCGCGGCATTGTGCGGACGCCGCGACATTTCGGCCGCCGTTCACGCCGGCTGGAGCACTTCGCGCCAATCGTGCGGGCAAAGTCCAGCAAAACGGCCATCTTCAGTTGACCGCTCTCCGCCCCGGTGATGGCAGGAGGAGTGCACTTCCAGCCCGCACCACAGCCCTGCACGGAAACGGAGAGGAGTTTCGACATGTCACTCAAAGACACCGCGCCGGAAGCGGCCGGTCCGGACCTCACGGACGTTGTTCAGGAAATCGACGCGTCCGACCCGCTTGGCAACACCGACGAGCTCGTGTCGCAGGAGATTCCGGCCGGCGTCGATCGCCGCACCTTCCTGATGCGAAGCGCCGTCGTCAGTGCGGCAACGGTCATCACCGGCCAGTCGATCTCCGCTCAGGAGAAAACGCAGAGGTCCACCGCACCGGCGCCGACGCCGCCCTTGTCGCAGAACCTGGACGTCGTCAAGAAGACCAAGGGACCGGTCCTGACGACCGTCGACGAGTTCTACAAAGTGGGCCCCGGGCCGTCGAGCTCGCACACGATTGGGCCGATGCGCATCACCTACGACTTCTATCAGCGCTGCGCCAAGCTGCCGGCCGCGCAGCTGGCGAAGGCCACTGCGCTGAAGGTCCATCTGTTCGGCAGCCTCAGTGCCACCGGTAAGGGGCACGGAACCGAGCGGGCGGCGCTCGCCGGACTGGTGGGGAAAGAGCCGGCAACTGTCGATCCTGCGTTTCTCGACAGCCTCCGCGACAAGCCTGGGCAGACGTTCCCGGTCAAGCTTGGCGACAAGGACATCATCGTCTCGTTGAAGGACATCATCTACGACGCGCCGAAAGGCAACTTCCCGCACCCGAACACGATGACGGCCAAACTCATGGCCGGCGACAAGCCGCTGCTGGAGCAGGAGTACTACTCCGTCGGCGGAGGCTTCATCGAATGGAAGGGGTACACACCTCCGAAGAAGAACGCGCCGAAGTACCCCTACGCGACGATGAAGGAGCTGAGGCAGCACGCGGAAACGAACAAGCTGTCGATCGCGCAGGTGATGCTCGCCAACGAGATGTCCGTCGCGGGCCGGACCGAGGAAGAGGTCTACGCGCTCATCGACAAGGTGACCAACGCCATGGTCGCGATCGTCAAGTCGGGTCTCAGCGCCCCCGAATCGGATGTGCTGCCGGGGCCGATCAAGCTGCACAGCAAGGCGGCAACGGTCTACAAGCGCGCCCAGGACGACGCCTACGCGGGTGACAGGGGCATCGGCATGATCTCGGCCTATGCGCTGGCCGGGTCGGAAGAGAACGGTCGCGGGCACCTCGTCGTCACCGCGCCCACCGGCGGATCGGCCGGTGTCCTGCCGGCCGTCGTGTATGCCCTTGGCGAAGGAGGCCGCAAGCTGTCGCCGCAGAAGATTCGCGAGGGGATGCTGGCAGCGGCGGCTATCGGCTACCTCTGTAAGCACAACGCCACGCTGTCTGCCGCCGAGGGCGGCTGCCAGGCCGAGATCGGCGTAGCCTCCGCGATGGCGGCAGCGCTCGCTGCGACCGCACAGGACGCCGAACCGCGTGTCGTCGAGAACGCGGCGGAATCGGCCCTCGAGCATCACCTCGGCATGACCTGCGATCCGGTCGCCGGGTTCGTGCAGGTGCCGTGCATCGAGCGCTGTGCGTTCGGCGCGGTGAAGGCGTGGGCGGCGTGGGCGATTGCCAGCAACGAGATCGCGTCGCGGCATCGCGTCGATCTCGACGCCACGATCACGGCGATGGCACAGACCGCCAAGGACATGAACTCGAAGTACAAGGAAACGAGCGAGGCCGGCCTCGCGCTTTCCGTGACCCTCTGCTGATTGCGCGGACTCGATGCAGCTCGAGGTGACGACCGCATTTCCGACCTTTGTCGGTCGGCTGGCAGTGCCGGATGCCGACGCGATGAACCACGATCTGCGTGCCGTCATCCTCGAGAACGAACGCCTTCACCCCACGGTCGGGCGCAGCAATATCGGAGGATGGCACTCGCGCGCTGATTTTCTCGAACGCGCGGAGCCAGCCGTCGCGGCGCTGACGACCTGGATCACGTGGGCCGTCAGTCGGATGGTCGAGGCCTCAGCCGGCGCGGGCGCCGTCAATGGACGGCTGCTGCTCTCGGCGTGGGCCACGGTCTGCCGCTCCGGCGCCTACCACGCGCCGCACTGTCATCCCGACAGCGCGTGGTCGGGTGTGTATTACGTCGACGCGGGCGCTGGCAGCCGCGAGCAGCGCTTCTCCGGCATGCTCGAATTCCTCGACCCGCGGGCGGGCGCGGAGACCGTGAGCGCACCCGGCGACCCCTACGGAATGCCGCTGCGGGTGGCCCCCGAATCAGGGCTGCTCGTCGTCTTCCCGGGCTGGCTCTATCACTGGGTGCATCCCTACACCGGTGCGGCGCCCCGCATTGCGGTTTCGTTCAACGCGGCACTTGCCGCTGTCGACACCTCATCTCACCGGGACAGATCCGATCATGGAACGCAAACATCAGAAGTATCAGCGCCTGATTTCGCTCTGCAAGAACCTTGAGCCGATTCCGTGCGCCGTGGCGCACCCCTGCGACGAGAGCTCGCTGCTCGGAGCGATCGAAGCGGGAGAGGAACGGCTCATCGTCCCTGTGCTGGTCGGCCCGGAGAGAAAGATCAGGGCGGTCGCGGCGGAACGGCGGCTGAATCTCACCGGCGTCGCGATCGTCGATGCGCCGCACAGCGAGGCGTCGGCCGAGACCGCCGTCCGCCTGGCGCGCGAAGGCAAAGTCGAGGCGCTGATGAAGGGCAGCCTGCACACGGACGAATTGATGAGCGCCGTCGTGAAGAAGGAAACAGGGCTGCGGACGAATCGGCGCATCAGCCATTGCTTCGTCATGGACGTGCCGTCGCTCGAGCAGGCGATCATCGTCACCGACGCGGCCGTCAACATCGCCCCGACGCTGCCGGAGAAGATGCACATCGTCCAGAACGCGATCGATCTGGCGCAGATCCTGGGACGCGCCATGCCGAAAGTCGCGATTCTGTCGGCGATGGAGACGGTGAATCCCAGCATCTTGTCCACCGTCGAAGCCGCTGCGCTGTGCAAGATGGCCGACCGGCGACAGATCACGGGTGGCATCCTTGACGGACCGCTGGCGCTCGACAACGCCATCGATCTGACGGCTGCGAAGATCAAACACATCGACTCGCCGGTTGCCGGCCGCGCCGACATCCTGGTCGTGCCGAATCTCGAAGCAGGCAACATGCTCGCCAAGAGCCTGACCTTCCTCGCCGGCGCAGATGCCGCCGGAATCGTCGTCGGCGCGAGCGTCCCGATCATTCTCACGAGCCGCGCCGACTCGCTGATCGCACGGCAGGCGTCGTGCGCGGTGGCGGTGCTCATCGCGCACTCACGGCGCGCGCACCTCGAGAAAGCGGTCTCGTGATGCAGCCGGCGATCCTCGTCCTCAACGCCGGGTCGTCGAGCATCAAGTTCCTGCTGTTCGTCGATGACGGCGGCCGGCTGGAGCCGCGGTTCCGCGGGCAGATCGAGGGCATTCAGACGTCGCCGCGGTTCGTCGCACGAACGCCACGCGGCGAGGTCATCGCCGAAAAGGCGTGGGGTGACGGCGCCAGCCTCGGGCACGATGGCGCTATCAGCTACGTGGCGGACTTCATCCGCGGCGAAGGCAAAGGCCTGGCGCTCGAGGCGGTCGGGCACAGGGTCGTCCATGGCGGGCCCAGATTTACGGAGCCCGAGCAGGTTGATCGTGCCGTGCTCGCCGAACTGGAGCAGTTCATCCCACTGGCACCATTGCATCAGCCGCACAACCTGACGCCGATCCGCATCCTGCTCGACCGGCGGCCGGATCTGCCGCAGGTGGCGTGCTTCGACACCGCCTTCCATTCGACCAACCCGCCGATCGCCCAGCGGTTCGCGATCCCGGCCGATCTGCACGACGCCGGGGTCCGTCGCTACGGGTTCCATGGGCTGTCGTACGAGTACATCGCGTCCGTGCTGCCCGACCACGACCGGCGCGCGGCCGCCAATCGGACGGTGGTCTGCCATCTGGGCAACGGCTCGAGCATGTGCGCCATCGACGCCGGGAAGAGCATCGCGAGCACGATGGGGTTCACGGCGCTCGACGGTCTGGCGATGGGCACGCGCTGCGGCGCCATCGATCCGGGGGTGCTGCTGTACCTGATGGACGAGCGACAGATGGACGCGCGCGCGATCGAGAAGCTGCTCTACACCCAGTCGGGCCTGCTCGGCGTGTCGGGCATCTCCAGCGACATGCGCAGGCTGCTCGAGTCGAACGACCCGCAGGCGGCGCTGGCGGTCGATCTCTACGTCTACCGCATCCGCCGGGAACTGGGCTCGCTGGCGGCTGCGCTCAATGGCATCGACGCCCTGGTGTTTACCGGCGGCATCGGCGAGAACAGCGCCGCCATCCGCGAGCGCGTCTGCCGCGACGCGGTGTGGCTCGGCGTCACGCTCGACGCGTCCGCCAATCGAGCGGGTGGGCCGCGCATCAGCAGTGGAAACAGCCGGGTGGCCGCGTGGGTCATTCCGACGAACGAGGAGCTGATGATCGCCCGCCACACGCAGCGGCTCGTTGCCAACCGCGCGCACGCGCATCATTGACGGTTTAGCTCCGCGCGACGCCGGACTCGACAGACGTCCGGCCGCGGCCGGACTCCATAAGAGGCGACCATGGTTACCGCCGTTCACGAGGACACGAAACAATCGACCGCATGGCGCGGGTTCACGCCGGGCACGTGGCAGAGCCGCGTCAACGTCCGCGAATTCATCCAGCGCAACTACACGCCGTACGAAGGAGACGCGGCGTTTCTGCAGGGGCCGACCGCGCGCACGCGCAGCCTGTGGCAGGACCGTCTATTGCCGCTGCTCGCGCAGGAAAGCAAAAAAGGCGTCCTCGATGTGTCGCAGGTGCCGTCGAGCATCCTCGCGCACGCGCCTGGCTACATCGACAAGGAGCACGAAATCATCGTCGGACTGCAGACGGAGGCTCCGCTCAAGCGGGCGATCATGCCGTTTGGCGGCTGGCGCGTCGTCGAAGCGAGCCTCAAGGCGTACAACTACACGCCTGACCCGAAGCTCGTCGAGATCTTCACGAAGTATCGCAAGACACACAACGACGGCGTCTTCGACGCCTACACACCGGACATCCGCCAGGCGCGCTCGTCGCACGTCGTCACCGGGCTGCCTGACGCCTATGGGCGCGGGCGCATCATCGGGGACTACAGGCGTATCGCGCTCTACGGCGTGGACTTCCTCATCGCCGACAAAAAGCGGGAAAAGCAGGAGCTCGACGACCGGCATTCAACCGAAGACGTCATCCGCCTGCGCGAGGAACTGGCGGAGCAGATCAAGGCGCTCGGCGAGCTCAAGCAGATGGCCGCCAACCACGGGTTCGACATCTCTGTGCCTGCGCAGAACGCGCGCGAAGCGGTGCAGTGGACCTACTTCGGGTATCTCGCCGCCATCAAGCAGCAGAACGGTGCGGCGATGTCGGCCGGACGGCTGTCAACGTTCTGGGACGTGTACATCGAAAGGGATCTGCGCGAGGGTACGCTGACCGAGTCACAGGCGCAGGAACTCATCGACGACCTGGTCATCAAGTGGCGCATCGTCCGCTTCCTGCGGGCGCCGGAGTACAACCAGCTGTTCTCCGGCGATCCCGTCTGGGTCACCGAGACGCTCGGCGGCATGGGCGAGGACGGCCGCACCCTGGTCACCAAGAACTCGTTCCGGATGCTGCAGACCCTCTACAACCTCGGGCCGGCACCGGAGCCGAACCTGACCGTCTTCTGGTCGCCGCGGCTGCCGGACGGCTTCAAGCGGTTCGCCGTCAAGACGTCGGTCGATACGAGCTCGATCCAGTACGAGTCCGACGATCTGATGCGGCCGAAGTGGGGCGATGACTGCGGCATCGCCTGCTGTGTCTCGGCCATGCGCATCGGCAAGCAGATGCAGTTCTTCGGCGCGCGCGTCAACCTGGCAAAGACGCTGCTGTACGCATTGAACGGCGGGCGCGATGAGATCAGCGGCCGGCAGGTCGGGCCGACCTTCGCGCCGATTGCCGGCGACGTCCTCCAGTACGACGAGGTGATACGGCGCCTCAATCCGATGATGGACTGGCTTGCCAGGACCTACGTCAACGCGCTGAACATCATCCATTACATGCACGACAAATACTGCTACGAGTCGATCGAGATGGCGCTGCACGATCGCGACATCCTGCGCACGCTGGCGTGCGGCATCGCTGGTCTGTCGCACGCTGCCGACAGCCTGTCGGCGATCAAGTACGCGAAGGTCAAGCCGATCCGCGACGACCGCGGCCTCATCGTCGAGTTCGAGACCACCGGCGAGTTCCCGTGCTTCGGCAACAACGACGATCGCGCGGACGACCTGGCCAAGATGCTGGTGTCGATGATGATGAACGCGATCCGGAAGTACCCCTCCTATCGCGACGCCACCCATACCCAGTCGGTGCTGACCATTACCTCAAACGTCGTCTATGGCAAGGCGACCGGCAGCACACCGGATGGACGTAAGAAGGGGCAGCCGTTCGCGCCGGGTGCCAACCCGTCGAACGGGCGCGATACGCACGGCGCGCTGGCGGCGCTGATGTCGGTGGCCAAGATTCCGTACGACGACGCCGAGGACGGAATTTCGCTGACGATGTCGATACTGCCGGCGGCGCTCGGCAGCGACAGCGAGCGGGTGACGCGCGGCGTCGACGCGCTCGACGCCTACTTCTCGATTGGCGGCTTCCACGTCAACGTCAATGTTCTCAACCGCGAGACCTTGAAGGAAGCGATGGAGCATCCCGAGAAGTATCCGCAGCTGACCGTGCGCGTGTCCGGATACGCAGTCAACTTCGTCAAGCTGACCCGGGAACAGCAGCTGGACGTGTTGAACCGCACGTTCCACGGGGCGATGTAGGAGCGCATCATGAGCCAGACACTGGTCGGCAGCCGCTACGACCTGCACGTCGCCACCCGGGGGAAGACGGAAAGCAAAGCCGCGCACGATTATTTCGCAGTGCATGCGGGCGATCTCGAGCACGGCGACGGCGCAGGCGAGGATCTCGTCGGCTACGTGCACTCGTACGAGGTCGGCAGCACCGTCGACGGTCCGGGCCTCCGCTTTGTCGGCTTCCTGACCGGCTGCCTGCTGCGGTGCCAGTACTGCCACAACCCGGATACGTGGCATCTGTACAACGGCCATCCGGTCACCGTCGGCCGCGCGATGCAGATGATCGGGAAATACGCACAGGTCCTCAAGTTGAGCAAAGGCGGCATCACGCTCTCCGGCGGCGAGCCGCAGCTGCAGCACGACTTCACGATGGCGATCTTCAGCAGGTGCAAACAGCTCGGGCTGCATACCTGCATGGACACGTCCGGCCGTCTCGGCGATCGCTTTGACGATGAGGAGCTGATGGACATCGATTTGAATCTGCTCGACATCAAGTCCGGTGATCCGGCGATTTACGAGAAGGTGACCCGTCAGCCGCTGCAACCGACGCTCGACTATGCGCGCCGGCTCTCGAGCCTGCGCCGTCCGCTCTGGGTGCGGTTCGTGCTCGTTCCCGGTCTGACCGACGGCTACGACAACGTGGAGAAAGTAGCAGACATCTGCGCGGAGCTGCAGTCGCTCGAGCGGGTCGAGATCCTGCGCTTTCACCAGATGGGCCGGGACAAGTGGCACAAGCTCGGGCTGGCATACCCGCTCGACGACGCCGAGCCGCCGGATGCTGAGTTGACCGAACGCGTGCGCGGGCAGTTCCGCAAACGCGGTCTGACCGTTTATTGAAGTGGAAGAAGTGGAAGAAGTGGAAGAAGTGGAAAAGTGGAATAAGTGAAGAAGTGGAATAAGTGAAGCGCACCTGAGGGACAAAGATGGAGTTCATCAGGACGTTGCTCGAGCAACAGCCGCTGATGGCGCTGTTCCTCACCGTGGCCATCGGCTATCTCGCCGGCGAGGTCAACATCAAAGGGTTCTCGCTGGGTGTCGGCGCCGTGCTGTTCGTCGCGCTGGCGATCGGGTGGCTCGCACCAGGCTCGGCTCCGTCGCCAATGGTCGGCACGCTCGGCCTCGCCCTTTTCCTGTATGCCGTAGGCGTTCAGTACGGAAGACAGTTTTTCCTCGGGCTGACGAGTGCGCATGGCCTGAAGGCCAACGCGATTGCACTGGCCGGCGTGCTCCTGGCGGGCGCCGTGAGCCTGCTGCTCGCCAGGACCTTCGGCCTCAACGTCGGACATGCACTTGGCTTGTTTGCAGGCGCCGGCACGTCGACGCCGGCGCTGCAAGCCGCGATCGCCACACTCGGCAACGACGATCCGGCCGTTGGCTACTCGGTCTCCTACCCGTTTGGTGTCGCCGGACCGATCCTGTTCCTCTATGTGTTGTTCAGCGTCCTGAAACCGCTGATTCCTGTGCCGGCGGCCTCCGGCCTGGAACTCGTGGAGATCGGATTGACCCAGCCGCGATTCTTCGGCAAACGGCTCGCGGAGCTGACCGCGACCTTGCCAGCGGAGGTGCAGATCGTGGCGCTGCGCCGCGGGCAGCGTAATCAGCCAGCGGCGCCCAATGCTCTCATCGGCGAGAACGACGTTCTGCTTGCGGTTGGCCCAAGCCTGGCGGCGCTCGATCGGGTGCGCGCGACACTCGGCGAATCCGTACCCGGCCGCCTGACCGACGATCGTCGCCATCTCGACTATCTGCGCATCTTCGCGTCGCGATCGGCCATCGTCGGCCGGATGCTGGGCGACCTCGAACTGCCCGGTGACAACGCATCCATCGTCGCGCACGTCCGTCGCGGCGACACCGAACTGCTGGCGCGGCCCGACCTCGTGCTCGAGTTCGGCGATCGCGTCGGCGTCCTCGCCCATCGCAGCGATTTCGCGGCGGTGAGAAAGTTTTTTGGCGACTCAATCAAGACCACGGCGGAGTTCAGCTACATCTCCATCGGGCTCGGCATGGCGCTCGGCTTCCTGCTCGGCGCGATCAGCATTCCGCTGCCGGGAAACGCGTCGATCGCACTCGGGCTGTCGGGCGTGCTGATCGTGGCGTTGATTCTGGGCAGCCTGCGGCGGACGGCAGGCTTGAGCTGGACGATCCCGCTCTCAGCGAATCTCGTCCTGCGCAACCTCGGGCTCACGCTCTTTCTCGCCCAGGTCGGCATGGCGTCAGGGCCCAAGTTCGCGGCGACGGTGGCGGAAAACGGGCCACTGATGCTCGTCCTCGGTGCGGTGGTGCTCGTCGCACTCGTCGCGCCGATCGTCGTGTTCGGGCTGTTCGTCTTCAGGATGCCGTTCGACGAGGTGGCGGGCATCATCTCGGGGACGTGCGGGAACCCCGCCATTCTCGCTTTCTCCAACAGGCTGACGCCGACGGAGATGCCCGACACCGCCTACGCGACGATCTTTCCGGGCATGACGATCGCCAAGATCCTCTTCGTGGATATCGTCCCCGCCTTGTTTAGATGACCGACGCATGGTGACGACAGAAGACGGCGTCGCACGGTCGTCGCGTCGAACGCCGATCACATCACCGCGATCGCCTCGATCTCGATCATCCAGTCAGGGTGTGCGAGCGAGGAGATCTCCACCAGCGTCGAGGCCGGACCTTTCTTGCCGAAGAACTCCTCGCGAATCGGCGCCAGGTCGACGCGATACTGCATGTTCGTCACATACGTGGTGATCTTGACGATGCTCGCCAGCGTCCCGCCCTGCGACTCGACGAGCGCCTTGATTGCCGCGTAGGCGCCGCGGGCCTGCCCTTTGAAGTCACCGCGGCAGTCCGGACTGCCGTCGGCCGTGTACGCAACCTGCCCTGACAGAAAAAGAATCGTCTGCGCCTGAGTGACTTTGACGCCCTGACTGTAGGTGGCCGGTTCGAAGACGCCAGGCGCGCAGAACTTCTCGATGGTCGGCATATCGGTGACTCCGCCTTTGAATGTGTGGTGCCGGTTGCCTAAATTCGCCGCGACTCGGGAGATTATTCTGAGCCACCTCTTCTTTCGGCGGAATAATTCCTGATTCTCGCGGCGACTCTGGCGTGTCGTTCGCAGGCAGCCATGCCGGATGGTTCGCAGAGCCGCACACGGGATCGCGACGGGCATCGGCGTGTTCGCCGTCGTTGCCGGCGCCGTTCCCGCATTTGCGCAGGACATCTCCGTCGCCCCGCGCCTGCGCTCCGGCGATCAGTTCCGTCTGGAGATCGCACGCGTCCGCGAGGATGCCTCACGTCCGCAGCAGGACGGACGGATCACGACAACGATCGACGTCCGCGTCGTCGCGGTCGCCGCCGACCGCATCGATCTGGAATGGACTCCTGGCGTCGCCACGTCCGCCACCGGCCAGATCGCTCAGGATCCGCTCCTGACGACAGCGCCGCGCGCGCTGAGCGGGATGGTCCTGCGCCTGGCGCTCAGCGGCGACGGTGTCCTCACCGGCCTCACTAATCAGGCTGACGTTGCCCCGAAACTCCAGGCCGCCGTCGACATCGTCATAAAGGGCCTGACAGAGAAGCTGCCGCCCGAGCAGCGCAAGGGCTTCACCGATCTGGTCGCACAGATGCTGTCGCCGGCCGCACTGCTCGAATCGGCGACGCGTGACGCGCAGATGTACTTCGGCCTCAACGGCCTGACGCTTGCCGTTGGCAGAACGCTCGAACTGGACATGCAACAGCCGAATCCGCTGGGCGGCGCGCTGCTTCCAGCGCTCGTCCGCATCCGCGCCGAGTCGGCGACGGGCGATTCGGCACTGTTCCAGACGACGACAACCTATGACGGTGCCGCTCTGCTGCGGCTCACGCGCGCGTTGGTGGAGCAGACCGGCGCGCGCATCTCGGACGAGGAGCTGGCGAAGCTGCCAACGATCGACATGGACGAAAACGGTCGGTACGTGTTCGATCGCACCCTCGGCCTGATGCGTGAAGTGGTGGTCAGCCGACGCGTCGTCGCGGGTGCGGAGCGGCGCACGGATCGCTGGGAGATCCGCCTCTCGAAAGCCCCCGATCGCTGAGCACTACAGATCTTCTTCGAAGAATTCGTGCACGCCGCGTTCGCCGGCGGCGCGGCGATCCGCCTCCGTCCGCCGCAGCTCGACGCGTCTGATCTTTCCCGAAATGGTTTTCGGCAGCACCGAGAACTCGATCCGTCGAATGCGTTTGTACGGCGCCACCCGGTTGCGGCAATGCGCGAGAATCTCTGCGGCGAGCTCGCGCGACGGGCTGAAGCCGGCCGCCAGCGTGACGAATGCCTTGGGGACGGCGTGCCGCAGCGGGTCGGGGCTCGGCACGACGGCGGCCTCGGCGATAGCCTCGTACTCGATCAGCACGCTTTCGAGCTCGAACGGGCTCAGTCGGTAGTCCGCGGCCTTGAACACATCGTCGGTGCGGCCGACAAACGTGAAGTAGCCGTCGGCGTCACGCGTGGCGATGTCGCCGGTGTGGTAGTAGCCGTCACGCATGACATCCGACGTCCTGGCGTCGTCATCGGCGTAGCCATCAGTGAGGCCGAGTGGGGGACGGTCGAGGCGTAGACAGATTTCGCCGTCGGTGGCCGACGGATGCCCTTCCGGATCGAGCAGCACGACGTCGTAGCCGGGGAGCGCGCGGCCCATCGAGCCGGCCTTGAGAGGCTGGCCGGGCGAGTTGCCGATCTGTGCCGTCGTTTCCGTCTGCCCATAGCCATCTCTGATCGTCAGGCTCCAGGCGCGCTGCACCTGTCCAATCACTTCCGGATTGAGCGGCTCACCGGCGGAGAGCACCTCGCGCAGCGCGACGCGGTAATCGGCGAGCGGCTGCTGAATCAGCATTCGCCACACCGTTGGCGGCGCGCACAGCGTGGTCACTCGGTGCCGCACCAGCGCCTCGAGCACCGCCGTCGCGCTGAACCGCTCGTAATTGACGATGAAAATCGTTGCTTCGGCGTTCCACGGCGCGAACAGCGAGCTCCAGGCGTGCTTGGCCCAGCCCGGCGAGCTGATGTTCCAGTGCCGATCGCCTGGCTGCAGGCCGATCCAATAGAGCGTGGAGAGGTGCCCGACCGGATAGCTCTGATGGGTGTGTACGACGAGCTTGGGCTTCGCTGTTGTGCCCGAAGTGAAGTACAGCAGCATCGGATCGCTGGCGCGAGTCGTGTCGTTCGCGGTGAACACGGCGTCGGCCTGCGTCGCCGCGTCGTATCGTTGCCATCCTGACCGGGCCTCGCCGACCGCGAGTCTGGTGAACGCGCCGCTCACGCCGTCGAATTTCGACGTGCTGGCTGCACTGGCGACGACATGCCGCACGCGCCCCCGGTCCACGCGATCCTGCAGATCCGCGGTGGTGAGCAGCGTCGTTGCAGGCGTCACCACGACCCCGAGCTTGATGGCGGCGAGCAGTGTTTCCCACAGCGCCACCTCGTTGCCGAGCATGAGCAGCAGGCAATCGCCGCGTCGTGCGCCCAGGCTGCGCAGATAATTCGCGGTGCGATTCGAGGCGGCCGACAACTCGGCGAAGGACCGGATCGTTTCCGCGCCGCCCTCGTCGACGATGTGCAGGGCCTGCCGTTCGCTGCCGGCAGCGATGAGGTCGAA
>Ga0111538_10000715_pt1 | contig 45603 bp, 36 predicted proteins | sample SoiMethybrSBSTD1_FD_79669 | JGI IMG/M metagenome (GOLD analysis project Ga0111538, IMG submission 79669) | Bulk soil microbial communities from a Populus tree surrounding site in Tennessee, USA - Soil MetaG P. TD hybrid SBSTD1 (version 2)... | ecosystem: Environmental > Terrestrial > Soil >...
TCGCGAGGAGTAGCGGATTGCAACCCGCGCAATTCACCAAGCGAGTGATTCATATCACTAATAATCTCCTGGTACGAAGAGTAGAAATGACGCGCAAATCCCCACCTACCATGGGGAACCGGATCGAGCGACGTCAATGTTTTTCACTGCGGCGGCAGGGGCGGGGACAGCAATGGGTCGCCGGCGCTCGCGCAGGCGATCGTGTTCCGCGCGGGCTGGGGCTCGACTCTCCTCGGCTGCGGCTTCAAGCTGAGTCAGGTCGCCGGCTTGAACTCCGGCATCACCGTCATCCCGACCGGTTCGCTGGCGTAGTGAGGGCCGCGCTACATCGCGCGGGCTACCGCCCCCTCTTGTCGCCGACAAGATCACGAGGCGCCAGCGTTACGAAGGCTAAGCGCCCGATGAGCCCGACGACGGCGATGTGGAGGAAGGCCAGGCCCCAGGAGAGCGGGGACATGCCGCCTCCTAGATCGAGGATCCAGCCGATGACGATGGGGCCCACGAAGCCGCCCGCGTAGCCGGCCATCGAATGCATGGCGAGGGTTGCGCCGCGCCGGCGCGGGTCGGCGCTGCCTGCCGCGCCGGCCGTCAGCGAGGAGGAATCCAGCCAGATGAGCAGGCCGTACGCCAGCACGAGCACGGTGGCGAGAGGGTAAGAGCGGGCGCCGAGGAAGCCGATGCCGGCGGCGAACACGGCGCAGGACAGCATGGCCAGGCGCACGAGCCGCTGGCGCCCGAGGCGGATGGACGCCTCGTTGCCGGCGACGCTGGCCCAGGTGCCGATGAAGCCCATGGCGGTGGCGACGAGCGTGGGACCGATCCATTGGCCTCCGTCTCCGGTCGCTGCGATCACGTAGGTCAGGAACGCCACGACCCAGCCACGCAGGGCATTCATCTCCCACGTGTGCGCGCAGTACGCGAGTGCATAGGCCATCGCGGACTTGTTTCGGAGCACCGGGCGGAAATCGAAGAGCGCGCCCTCGGGGCGGGCCTCGAGAGGCGCTTCTCGCGGTGGCGCCAGGAAGACGATGATCAACCATCCGATGAGCGCCGCGATGCCGGATGCGACAAAGGCGCCTCGCCAGCCCAGGCTGCCGTTCAATGCCCCCGCGAAGACGAACGACAGTGATCCGGCAATGCCGATACTGGCGGCGTGGCCCGCCACGGCCCGGGACATCAGCGTCGCGTCGACGCGGTCCGCCAAGAGCTTGAGGCCGGTCATGTACGTCCCCGCCCAGCCGATGCCCGCGAGGGCGCGTAACGCGGCGGCCGTCCAGAACCCTTCGGCGAAGGCCGCGAAGCCCCAGTGGCTGGCGATGGTCATCGCAACTCCGGAAAGATAGACGCTCCGCGGATCCATGCGGTCGGTGAGGGTCACGAGGAACGGCACCGAAAGCGTGTAGGCGGCATAGAAGATACCGGTGATCCAGCCGGCCTCGCGGTTCGTGAGGTGCCAGCCCGCGATGAACTCGGGAAGCAGGGCCGGCCAGGTGTAGGCGCCGATCTGCGCACACACCTGCGCGACGCACACACAGGCGACCAGGCGCGCCGGGCTCAAGGTCGCCAGCCGTTACCCCCGCGCGTCGTCGAGCAGTCGCTCCACGATGACGCAGTCGCGCCAGTGCCCGTCGAGCTTGCCGTGACGCTGGTAGATGCCCACCACCCGGAAGCCGCACCGCTCGTGGAGGGCGAGACTGGCGGTGTTCTCGGGGAAGATCCGCGAGACGATCTTCCAGAATCCCCGCTCGGCGTAGAGCTGACAGAGCGCGTTCAACGTCACGCGGCCGGCGCCCGTGCCGCGCGCGGGTCGGGCCACGTAGACGGAGTGCTCGGCCACGCCGGCGTAGGCGGGACGGCTACGGTACGCACTGGCGCTGGCCCAGGCCACGAGCTGTCCGTCCCGCTCGGCCACCACCGTGGGATACCGGTCTCCCTTGTCGGCGAGCCATGTCGCGATCTGATCGGGCGTCCGAGGCTCGGTCTCGAAGGTCGCGATCCGGTCGGCGATGCCTTCGTTGTAGATCGCCGCGATGGCGGCGGCGTCGGCCGGGGTCACGACCCGGGTGCGGGTCGGGGTCGCCGTCATTGCGTCCGCACGACGACGTCTGGCGCCGCGGAGGGCAAGCTCGGCACGAGCCACCGGAACAGGCCGGTCGCGGCGGCGGCGCCTAGCAGCTGCGCGACGATGAAGCCCGGCGCATCGCCGGGGCGAATTCCGGCGAAGGTATCGGAGGCCGCACGCGCGAGCGTCACCGCCGGATTGGCGAACGACGTCGAGGCGGTGAACCAGTAGGCCGCGGTGATGTAGGCGGCCACGGCGAACGGCACGATGGGCGACCGGGTGCGCGCGCACCCCCAGATCACCGCGAGCAGGCCGAAGGTCGCCACGAACTCGCTGAACATCTGGGCCGGGCCGGACCGGATGTGCCGCGACGCGAAGAAGAGGGGCAGCTCGAACATCAGGTGTGCCGCCGCGGCGCCCGCAAAGGCCCCGGCGATCTGGGCGGTGAGATAGGCGGGCACGTCGGACCACGCGAGGCCGCCCTGCGAGGCATCCGCGAGGGTCACCGCGGGGTTGAAGTGCGCGCCGGAAATCGGCCCGAACGTCAAGATCAGCGCCACGAGGGCGGCGCCGGTGGCGATCGTGTTGGCCAGGAGGGCGATCGCCACGTTGCCGGCCGAGAGCCGCTCCGCCATGATGCCGGATCCGATGACGGTCGCCAGCAGCATCGCGGTTCCCACGCCTTCGGCCACACCACGACGGCCAAGGCTTGGCCGGTCCTTCACGCTGTCCCCTCCGCGGGCGGCGTCTCTCAGCCCGAGCAGCAGGCGTTTCCCTTGGCCAGGGGCAGGAAGGCGCCCTTGAGCATCGAGCCGGCCTCCTCGCCTTCCAGATCGTAGTTGAGGTGGTACACCTCCCACTCGACCCCGTCCGGATCCTGAACCCAGAACTTGTCCTGATTGGCGTGGCAGCAATCGACGCCCATCTCCTCGCGGACCGGGAGGCCGGCGGCCTTCACCCGACCGAGGTGGGCCACGACGGTATCGACGGCGTCGACCTGCACGCCCACGTGATTGACCGTCCCTTCACCGGCGGCCCCGCCGGCGGAGAGGGCGAGGTTGACGGGCGCCCACTCCGGCAGGAACTTCACGTAGCCCGGCTTGACCTTCACCGGCTCCGCGCCGAGGAACTTCTCGTAGAAGGCGCGGCTCTTGACCAGATCGGACACGTGCAGGTGCAGGTGAACCTTGGCGCTCATGGCGGCCTCCTAGCAGCAGGCGGTGAGCAGACGCACCAGCGCCGTCACCGTATCCCGCTTGACCGAATAGTAGATGTAGCGCTCTTCCTTGCGACTCTCGACGAGGCCGGCCCGGCGCAGCACGTCGAGATGGTGCGACAGGGTCGGGCCCGGGATTTCGAGCTCGGCTTGGATCTCGCCGACCGACAGCTCCTTCTCCTCGCGCACCAGGCAGAAGAACACCTGAAGCCGAGAGAGGTGGGCGAGGGCCTTGAACGCCTCGACGTGCTCGGCGTTGGCCTGGAGCTGGGCCAGGGGAAGACGGGTGATCGTTTTCATCGGACGCTCCGTCCTGCCATATTTCGAAATCTATCAAAATATGGATTGATAAGTCAAGCCCGCATCCGTAGAGTAGTCGCGATGGCCAAGGACGGGAAGAGAACGCCGCGGCGGTGGGCAGGTCTCGCCGACCCGATGATGGTGTCGGTCGTCGCGCTCGGGATCACGCAGATCACGGCGTGGGGCACGAGCTACTACTGCCTTGGCGTGCTCGCGGGGCCGATCAGCCAGGACACGGGGTGGAGCCGAGGGTTCGTGTTCCTCGGCTTCACCGTCGCGCTGCTCGTCATGGGGGTCGTCTCGACGACGGTGGGGCGTGCGATCGACCGGCATGGCGCCCGCGCGGTGATGAGCCTCGGCTCCGTGCTCGTGGCGGCCGGACTGTTCGCCCTCGCGCATGTCCGGAGCGAGCCTCTGTATCTCGCGGTCTGGGCGTTCCTGGGCCTCGGCATGCGGCTGTGCCTGTACGACGCCGCCTTCGCCGCCCTGGTGCAAGTCGCGCCCACCCGGGGGCGGAAGGCCATCTCGTATCTGACGCTGTTCGGGGCGTTCGCCTCGTCCGTCTTCTGGGTGATCGGTCACGCGCTCGATCAGCGAGTGGGATGGCGGCAGACGCTCGTCCTGTTCGCGCTGATCAACCTGGCGGTGTGCCTGCCGCTGCACTGGTTCGGGCTGTCGCGGCGCGGGACCGCCCCGGCGACGGCCCGGCCGATGGGCGCGGCGGGCCCCACCGTGGACGAGCCGCCGCTCGAGGGGCGGGCCCGCTCCGTCGCCATCGTACTGTTCGCCCTGGTCATGTCCCTCAATGGCTTCGTGTTCGGGGTGGTCTCGGTGCAGCTCGTGTCCCTCCTCGAGGCAGCGGGGCTGGCGACCGCCGCCGCGGTCTGGGTCGCCTCCATGAAGGGCGTGGCCCAGTTCGGCGGGCGCGTGGTGGAGATCCTGTTCGCGAGGAAGCTGCGCGCGATCACGGTGGGCCGGATCGCGGTCGGGATCCTCCCCGCCTCCCTGCTGCTTCTCATGTTTGGCACCCGGAGCCTGCCGCTGGTCGTGGCGTTCACGCTGCTGATGGGGGCCTCGCAGGGCGTGATCACGATCGTCCGCGGCGCCGTCCCGCTCTCCCTCTTCGGCTCCGCCGGGTACGGCGCGGTGCTGGGGACCATCGCCACGCCGGTCCTCGTCGTCAACGCCGCCTCGCCGTCGGTGTTCGCGTGGATCACGGACCACTGGGGGTGGGGCACGGGACGCGCCTCCCTCCTGGTCGGAGCGGCGGCGGCCTGGATCGCCATGGAGCTGATGTCGCTCTGGTATGAGCGGCGACGGACGGCGCTGGCCGCCGAGGTGCCCTCGCGCGCCGAGCCCATCAGCGGCGGGCCACCGCGAGCCTCGGTATAGAATGCCGGCTATGCCGGCACGGACGGGCGAGCAGTACCTCCGCGGGCTGCGGGAGCAGGAGCGGCAGGTCTGGATGCGCGGCGCGCGCGTCAAGGACGTGACCGCTCATCCGGGGTTGGCCAGCGGCGCGCGAGCGGTCGCCGACCTCTACGACATGCAGCACGACCCGGGGCGGGGCGACGAGATGACCTACGTGTCGCCCTCGAGCGGCGAGCGTGTGGGGCTCTCGTTCATCATCCCCCGCACCCGCGAGGACCTGGAGCGGCGCCGGGCCATGATGCTGCGCTGGGCGCGTCACACGTGCGGGATGATGGGCCGCTCGCCGGACTTCATGAACGTCACCTATGCGGCCTGGGCGGGCGCGGCCGCGTACTTCGCGCAGAACCGGCCCGAGTTCGGCGAGAACGTCCGCCGGTACTACGAGTACCTTCGCGAGCGCGACCTCACCCTCACCCACGCCCTCATCAACCTGCAGCGGAGCCGCAGCGCGGCGGGCCTGAACCTCCAGGAAGGCACCGCGCTCGCGGTGGTGCGCGAGACGGACGCGGGCATCGTGGTGCGGGGCGCGCGCATCCTCGCCACGCTGGGGCCGCTCGCCGACGAGATCGCGGTGTACTCGCCGCGCATGAGCGACATGGCGAGCGCCCACAGCCCCTTCGCGCTGAACTTCGCCATCCCGTGCGGGACGTCGGGGCTCCGGTTCCTGTGCCGCGAGAGCTTCGACCTCGGCCGGTCGCACTTCGACCATCCGCTCGGCTCGCGCTTCGAGGAGATGGACTGCGTCGTGTTCTTCGACGACGTCCTCGTCCCGTGGGAGCGCGTGTTCCTCCTCGGCGACGTGAGCCTCATCAACGGGACCGGCGCGCGGACGCACTCGATGGCGCACACCGCGCACCAGGGCGCCGCGAAGAACATCGCCAAGTGCGAGTTCGTGCTCGGCGTTGCCTTGCTCGTGGCGGATGCTCTCGGCAACGCGCAGCTCCCCCATTCGGAGGAGCGGCTCGCCGAGCTGATGCAGTACACCGAGCTCATGAAGGCGTGCACCCGGGCCGCCGAGGCCGACGCCCAGCTCGACGAGTGGGGCGTGATGTGTCCGGCGGAAGTGCCGATCGAGATGACGCGCAATCTCTTCATGACCGCCTACCCACGCATGGTGGAGATCCTGCAGCTGCTGGGCTCCAGCAGCTTCATGATCACCCCCACGGAGGAGGACTTCGGCGGCCCCCTCGGGCGACACATCGAGCAGTACCTGGCCACCGACACCACGCCGGCCCGCGACCGGGTGAAGCTGTTCCGGCTGGCCTGGGACATCGCGGGCACGTCCTTCGGCAGCCGGCAAGTGCTCTACGAGCGGTTCTTCGCCGGCGATCCGCTCGCCCGCGCCCGGTTCGTGAGCGGCATTTATCCCAAGAGCGAGGTGATGGACCGGGTGCGGGCCTTCCTTCGCGACGACGACGGCGGATCGGGGGGAATCGGGTCGGAGTAGAATAGCCCGGGCCGCCGGGACCTCGACCGATCGCGCGGCCCCCAGGAGATACCGCCATGAGCCTTCGCGCGGCCGCCGTCGTCGTGACGCTTCCCCTCATCCTCGCCGGCTGCGCGGGCGCGGCGAAGGTCGCGCGCCCCGCTGATCTCACCGAGGTCACGGTGGTGGACGCGGCCCGCCTGATCGGCCAGCGCTCGGTGACGAGCGCCGAGCTGACGGAGGCCTTGCTCGCCCGAGCCGAGGCCAATCCCGACCTCAATGCCTTCATCACGCTCGATCGCGCGGGCGCGATGGCGGCGGCGCAGAAAGCGGACGAGTCGCTGGCCGCCGGCAAGAGCCGCGGGCCGCTCCACGGTGTACCCCTGGTGGTGAAGGACAACACCCACGTGGCCGGCCTTCCGAATACCGCGGGAACCCCGGCGCTCAGCTCGTTCCACCCCAAGGAGAATGCGCCCACGGTGCAGCGTCTCCTCGACGCGGGCGCCATCATCCTCGGCAAGACCAGCATGCACGAGCTCGCCTTCGGCATCTCCGGCTACAACGAGGGCTTCTATACGAAGGCGCCCATCGGCACGCGCAACCCCTACGACCGCACCCGCATCGCCGGCGGCAGCTCGAGCGGCACCGGCGCGGCCGTCGGCGGGCGGCTGGCACCCGGCGGTCTCGGCAGCGACACCGGTGGGTCCGTGCGCGTCCCCGCCGCGCTCACCGGCGGCTCCGGCCTGCGTCCGACCCTCCTGCGCTACGACCAGGCGGGCGTCACGCCGATCTCGCATTCGCGCGACACGGTGGGGCCGATGGCGCGGACAGTGGCCGACGTCGCGCTCCTCGATTCCGTCATCACCGGCACCCGGCTCGCGACCGCGGCGCCCCTCAGCGGGGTGAAGCTCGGGGTCTATCGCGCGTACTTCTTCAAGGACCTCGACGCCGACACCGAAACGGTGATCGCGGCGGCCATCGCCAAGCTGCGCGCGGCCGGCGTCACCATCGTCGAGGTCGACATGCCCGACCTCCAGAAGCTGAACGACGCGGCCAGCTTCCCGGTGGCGCTCTACGAGGCCTACGACGACCTCAAGGCCTATCTCACGAGGTATCAGGTCGGGAAGACGGTGGAGCAGGTGGCGCAGCAGATCGCGAGCAAGGACGTCAAGGCCACCTACGACGGTCTCGTCGTGCCGCGGAAGCTGCCCGCGCCGAACGGCGTGGTGGACGCGGCGCCCGCGTACAAGGCGGCGATGGAGGAGGGGAGGCCGGCGCTCGCCAAGTACTTCGCGGACACGTTCCAGAAGAACGGCGTCGACGCGCTGCTGGCGCCGACCACCCCGCGCGTGGCTGTCCCGCAGGGCGCGGACGCGAGCAGCCTCCCCACGTTCCTGCTCTTCATCCGCAACACGGATCCCGGCAGCAATGCCGGCATCCCGGGGTTGACGGTGCCCTCGGGGCTCGGGCCGACTACCCACCTGCCTGTCGGACTGTCGCTCGATGGGCCTCGCGGCAGCGACGAGCGGCTTCTCGCCATCGGACTCGCGATCGAGCAGGTGCTCGGCCGCATCCCGCCGCCGCCGCGGTAGTGACTCGACCCTTCCGCTCCATGCCGCGGGCGGTCGTGGTTGTCGCGTGGCTTCTCGCGCTGCTGCTCGGCGCGACGCGCCCGGCATCGGCGCAGGCCCCGTCGATGGCTGACGGCGTCGCGACCACCGAGCCGGGGAAATGGCCCTACACCCTGCCGTTCATGTCGGACATGGCGATCAAGCGAGGCTATGAGCTGCCGCTGCCGCTCGGCCTCTCGGGAGTCTTCTACTACGTCGAGCGGGACATCGAGATCACCGACATCCGCGTCGGCGTGGACGGCGCGCCCCTCCGCAGCGTGAGCAAGTTCTTGAGCGCCGGCTCGACGAGCCACGTGAGCGTGGCGGTGGCGCGGTTCGACGCCTGGCTGCTGCCCTTCCTCAACGTCTACCTGATGGCCGGCTACGTGGCCAACAACACGACCACCCGGGGCGAAGTGACCATTCCCCGACCGGGGCCGATTCCCGGCGAGCGCACCTTCAACCTGACGGCGAAGACAGAGCTGGAGGGGTTCATGGGCGGCGGCGGGCTCACCCTCGCCGCGGGCTATCGCAGCTTCTTCGTCATGGGCGACGTGAACTACAGTCAAACCGACATCGGTTTCGATGATCGCTTCAAGGCGCTGATCGGCTCGGTCCGCGCAGGCTGGAACGGGAAGATCCTGGACGTACCCGTCCGCTTGTGGGTCGGCGGTGTGTACTGGGGCACCCGGAGCACCGCGCGCTCGAGCGTGGACGTGGTCGGGGTGGGGAAGGTGAGCTTCGAAGCGGACCAGGGCCCCGAGCATCCGCTGAACGCGATGCTCGGCGCGCAGGTCACCCTCGCCAAGCATTGGGATCTCTTCGCCGAGTACGGCACCAACGCCAAGGACGTCCAGACCATCGCCGCCGGTCTCACGTTCCGCTTCTGAGTGAACCCCTCTCCCTCTTCAGGAAGCGGGTCGGGTGAGGGAGGCGGCGATCAGCCGGCGACGGTGGCGAGCGGCATGACCGCCTCGCCCACGGACTCGGCGATGGCCGGATGCACGACGTGCCGGCCCCAGACGTTGATGCCTTTGGCGAGGGGCGAGCCCTCACGAGCGACCGCGGCGGGCCCCTTCGCGGCGAGCTCGCGCACATACGGCAGCGTCGCGTTCGTCAGCGCGAAGGTGGAGGCGCGCGGGACGAGCGCCGGCATGTTCGCCACGCCGTAGTGCACGACGCCGCCGACGCGGTAGGTCGGCTCGAACACCGTGGTGGGGCGTATGGTCTCGATGCAGCCGCCCTGATCGACGGCCACGTCCACGATCACCGCGCCCTCCTTCATACGCTCCACCATCGCGCGGGTGACGAGGCGTGGCGCCCGCACGCCCGCCACCAGCACCGCGCCCACCAGGAGATCGGCCCGCAGCAGGGCCCCTTCGATGTTGAAGGCGTTCGAGGCCAGCGTCACCAGCCGGCCACGGAACATCTCGTCGATGACCCGCAGGCGGTCGAGGTTGATGTCGAGGAGCGACACGTCGGCGCCGAGGCCCACCGCCATCCGCGCCGCGTTGACGCCCACGGTGCCGCCACCCAGTATCACCACGTTGCCCGGCGGCACCCCGGGCACGCCCGCGAGCAGGACGCCGCGCCCGCCGTACGCCTTGCCCAGGTAGTGGGCGCCCTCCAGCACGGCGAGCCGGCCCGCCACCTCGCTCATCGGCGTCAGGAGGGGCAGGCTTCCGTCGGGCCGCTGCACGGTCTCGTACGCGATCGCGATGACTTCCGCCCGCCGCAGCGCGGCCGTGAGGGTGGGCGCCGCCGCCAGATGCAGATACGTGAAGAGGATCTGCCCGCGCCGGAACCGCGAGTATTCGTCTTCGATGGGCTCCTTGACCTTGAGGATCAGCTCCGCGGCGGACCAAATCTCGTCGACGGCGGCGAGCCGCGCGCCGACCTTCCCATACTCATCGTCGCGAAAGCCGCTGCCCGCGCCGGCCCCCTGCTCCACCATCACCGGATGGCCCGCCTCCACGAGCGCGTGCACGCCCGCCGGCGTGGCGGCGACGCGCTGCTCGCCGGGCTTGATCTCACGCGGAACGCCGATGACCATGCTTCTCTCGTATCATCCGCGTGCCGGCGAGTCCATCGGATCTAGGGCGGATCCGGCGCGCCGATCATGAGGCATTCGTACGGCAGCAGCTCGCGCACCGTCTCGGCATCGCCGCGCCGCCCGCCGTAGCGCGCCCGCTCGGAGCTCCAGGGGGCCCCCGGCGCGCCCGTGCCCTTCGGCAGAGGCTGCGCCTGTGCGGTCAGATTGAAGAGGGCGCGCAGCCCGCCGCCGCCCGCCGTGCCACGCGTGAGCTCCAGCAACGGCCCCGCCTCCGCGTCCGGAAGCAGGCGCGCCTGTGCGGCGTCGCGCAGGGCCGGCCACGCCTCGCGTGCGGCCAGCAGGTCGCGGTAGAGGCGGCGCAGCCCCGCGCGCGGTGTGCCGTCGGGCCACGACCAGTCGAGCCGGGCCGAGGCGAAGGTGGCCTCGGCGTTCGGGTCGGGGACCTCACCCTGCCACGCGAAGGCCGCGAACTCCCGCGAGCGGCCCTCGCGCACCGCCTGCATCAGCCCCTTGTCGCCGAACGAGCAGAAGAAGGGGAAGGGATGCTCCTCGCCGTACTCCTGACCCATGAAGAGCAGCGGGAGATACGGTGCGAGGAGCAGCAGGCACGCCGCGAGACGCTGGGCCGCGGGCTCGCGGACGAGCGTGGACAGGCGATCGCCACGCGCGCGATTGCCGACCTGATCGTGGTTCTGCACGCAGACCACGAAGCGGTCGGGCCCCACATCCGGGGGCAGCGGCGCCCCGTGATGCCGCCCGCGGTGCACGCTGTAGTCCCCCGCGTAGACGAAGGGCGTCTCGAGCGCGCGCGCGATCTGCCACGCCGACCCGAAGTCTTCGTAGTAGCCTTGCCGCTCGCCGGTGAGATGGGCGTGCACGGCGTGATGAAAGTCGTCCGCCCACTGCGCATCGATCCCGTAGCCGCCGCGCGCCGCCCCCGTCAGCAAGCGCGGGTCGTTCTGGTCGCTTTCCGCGATCACATGCAGCGGCCGGCCCAGCCGGGCGGCCGCGTCATCCGCGACTTCCTGGATCGCGCGGAGGATCGGGCGCGCGCCGAGATCGTAGATGGCATGCACGGCGTCGAGCCGGAGCCCATCGAGATGAAGCTCCTCGAGCCACATGCGCACGTTGTCGAGCACGAAGGCGCGGACGGCGTCGGAGCCACGGCCGTCGTAGTTCACCGCGGCGCCCCACGGCGTCCGGTAGTGGTCGGTGAAGTACGGGCCGAACTCGCCGAGGTAGTTGCCCTCGGGCCCGAGGTGGTTGTAGACGACGTCGAGAACGATGGCGAGCCCGGCGGCGTGGCAGGCGTCCACCAGCCGCTGGAGCCCGCGCGGCCCGCCGTAGGAGGCCTGGGCCGCGTAGGGGAATGTCCCGTCATAGCCCCAGTTCCGCGCGCCGGGGAACTGCGCGATCGGCATCAGCTCGAGCGCGGTGATGCCGAGCTCGCGCAGCGCGGGGAGGCGAGGGATGATCGCCTCGAACGTGCCGTCCGGGGTGAACGTGCCCACGTGGAGCTCGTAGAAGACGAGGTGGCGGCGCGGCACCCCGCCCCAGCGCCCGTCCGTCCAGGCGAAATGCTCGGGCCGTACGACCGCCGAGGGCGCGTGCACGCCGTCCGGCTGCCACAGCGAGCACGGATCCGGCCGCTCCGCGCCCCCGTCGAGCCGGTACGCATAGCGCTGTCCCTCGAGGATCCCGGGAAGCCGGACGGAAAAGTGACCCGCCTCGACCGCGCGCATCGGGTGGACCCGCCGCGTCGTCCCGTCCACAAGCACGAGGTCCACCCGGCTCGCGCGGGGCGCCCAGACTCGCCAGCGCGTCGAGCCGTCGGGCTCGCTCGTCGCGCCGGCCCGCCGCCCGGCATCCATGCGATTCACGTCGTGCGAACCCAGCAAGCCATGTGCCGCCTTCGCCGCATTCCGGCTCGGTAAAGCTGACCGAGCAAATCTTCTACGATTCGCCCGGCGATCGCGCGCTACTCCGCGTCGTTTCTATCCGCCGTCCCCGGCACGTCATTTGCGTCACGTGCGTCACGGAAGGTATGGTGATCCAATCCATGAGAGTTTGGCCGGGCCGGCCGTATCCGCTGGGAGCGACGTGGGACGGCGCCGGCGTCAATTTCGCGCTGTTCTCCGAGAATGCGTCCAAGGTGGAGTTGTGCCTGTTCGACTCCGCGGACGATACGGTGGAGTCGCGGCGCATCGTCCTCGGTGAATACACCGATCAAGTCTGGCACGCTTACCTTCCTGACGTGCAGCCCGGGCAGCTCTACGGCTATCGCGTGGACGGCCCCTACGAGCCAACGCAGGGCCATCGATTCAATCCGAACAAGGTGGTTGTCGATCCCTACGCCAAGGCGATCGGCCGATCGCTCCGATGGAACGACGCGGTGTTCGGCTATCGCTTTGGGGACGAGTCTGCGGACCTCTCGCGCGACGACCGCGACAGCGCGGCCTTCGCCCCGCTGGGGCAGGTGATCGACTCCGCGTTCACCTGGGGCGACGATCGCCCGCCCCGCACGCCCTGGCACAAGACGTTGATCTACGAGACGCACGTGGGCGGCTTCACGAAACGGCATCCGGACGTACCCGAGAAGCTCCGCGGCACGTATGCGGGCCTCGCCTCCGAGGCCGCCATCCGCCACCTGCGCGAGCTCGGCGTGACCGCGGTGGAGCTCATGCCGGTGCATCACTTCCTGCAGGAGCGGCATCTCCTGGAGAAGGGCCTCAGCAACTACTGGGGCTACAACACCCTGGGCTACTTCGCGCCCGAGCCTCGCTACGAAGCCCCTGGCAACGCGCTGAGCCCGGTGGCGGGCTTCAAGACCATGGTGCGCGCGCTTCACGCCGCCGGGATCGAGGTGATCCTCGACGTGGTCTACAACCACAGCGCCGAGGGGAACCAGTACGGTCCCACCCTCTCGATGCGAGGCATCGACAACGCCGCCTACTACCGCCTCGGGCCCGAGCCGCGCTACTACATGGACTTCACAGGCTGTGGGAACACGCTGAACATGCAGCATCCGCGCGTGCTTCAGCTCGTGATGGACAGTCTCCGCTACTGGGCGGTGGAGATGCACGTCGATGGCTTCCGCTTCGATCTCGCGAGTACGCTGGCTCGCGAGCTGTTCGAGGTGAATCGCCTCGGCGCCTTCTTCGACATCATCCACCAGGATCCCGTGCTTTCCCAGGTGAAGCTGATCGCCGAGCCGTGGGACGTCGGCCCGGGGGGCTATCAGGTGGGCAACTTCCCCGTGCTGTGGGCGGAGTGGAACGGCCGGTACCGCGACAGCGTCCGCCGGTTCTGGAAGGGTGACGGCGGCCTGGTCTCCGAGTTCGCCACGCGCCTCGCCGGCTCGAGCGACCTCTACCAGGGCACGGGCCGCGCGCCGTACGCGAGCGTCAACTTCGTCACGTGTCACGACGGCTTCACGCTTCACGATCTTGTCTCCTACAGCGAGAAGCACAACGAGGCCAACGGGGAAGACAACCGCGACGGCACCAATGACAACAACTCCTGGAACTGCGGCGTGGAAGGTCCCAGCGGGGATCCCGAGATCGTCGAGTGCCGCGAGCGGCGCAAGCGGGCGTTCATCGCCACGCTGTTCTTCTCCCAGGGCGTGCCGATGCTCCTGGCCGGCGACGAGCTGTCCCACACGCAGCGGGGGAACAACAACGCCTACTGCCAGGACAACGAGATCACGTGGCTCGACTGGGAGCTCGGCCAGCGTGAGCAGGAGTTCCTGGCGTTCGTGAAGCAGGTGAGCCGCCTCTGGCAAACGCAGCCGGTGCTGCAGCGGCGGAAGTGGTTCCAGAACCGCTCCATCCGCGGCACCGGGATCAAGGACATCGGGTGGTTGACCCCGGGTGGCCAGGAGATGTCCGACACGGACTGGACCACCGACTTCGTGAAGTGCCTGGGCGTGCGGCTGGCCGGCGACTTGATCGGCCACGTGGACGAGCGGGGCGAGCCGGTCACCGGCGACACGCTGCTCCTGCTCCTCAACGCGCATCACGAAGAGGTGCTGTTCACGCTGCCGGCCGTCGATCCCGAGCACCGGTGGGAGCCGCTGCTCGACACCGCCAACGGCAAGGTGGGCCAGAGCCTCGTGGTCGAAGGCGCGCCGTATCCGCTCCAGGCGCGCTCGTTCGCGGTGCTGCGCCGGTCGGGTCCGTCTCCGTGACATCCCGGCCCCGGCCCGAGGCCACGTACCGCCTCCAGCTCCACGCCGGCTTCACCTTTCGCGACGCGCTCCGGATCATCCCGTATCTTCGCGACCTCGGCATCACGCACTGCTATACCTCGCCCTACCTCAAGGCGCGGCCCAGCAGCACGCACGGCTACAACATCATCGATCACTCCGCGCTGAACCCTGAAATCGGCACGGAGGAGGAGCACGACCGGTTCGTGGCGGCGCTCCACGCCCACGGGATCGGGCTCATCCTCGACATGGTGCCGAACCACATGAGCGTCGCCACCAACGACAACGTCTGGTGGAACGACGTGCTGGAGAACGGGCCCGCGTCCCGCTACGCGGGTTACTTCGACATCGCCTGGGAGGCCGCGCCGCGCGTGCAGCTCCACGACAAGGTGCTCCTGCCCGCCCTCGGCGAGCCGTACGGTGACGCGCTGGAGGGCGGCCGCCTCGCGCTGGTCTTCGAGGGCGGCGCTTTCGTCATCCGCTACGGCGACCGCCGATTTCCGGTGGCGCCCCCGACGTACGCCCGCGTGCTCGAGCACCGGCTGGACGAGCTCGCGGATCGGCTGGGCGCGGATTCGCCCGCGCTCGCGGAGTACCAGAGCATTCTCACCGCGATCCGGAACCTGCCCCGCCGGACGGAGGTGGAGCCGGTCCGGGTCGCCGAGCGCGCCCGCGAGAAAGAAGTGGTCAAGCGCCGGCTCGCCGCGCTCGTCGCCGAGCATCCCGCGGTCGACGCGTTCATCGCGGGCACTCTCGCCCGCTTCAACGGCCGGCCCGGAGATCCGGCGAGCTTCGATCTCCTCGACGACCTCTTGCAGCACGAGTGCTACCGCCTCTCACACTGGCGCGTGGCCACCGACGAGATCAATTACCGGCGGTTCTTCGACGTCAACGAACTGGCTGCCCTGCGCATGGAGCGGCTCGACGTCTTCGAGGCCACCCACGCCCTCGTCCTCCGCCTGGTCTCCGAGGGCAAGCTCGACGGCCTGCGCATCGATCACCCCGACGGCCTCTTCGACCCCGGCCAGTACTTCCGGCGGCTGCGGGAGCGCGGCGTTCCTTACGTGGTGGTGGAGAAGATCCTGGCCGCGGGGGAGCCGCTCGTCGAGACCTGGGCGGTGGACGGCACCTCGGGGTACGAGCTGCTCAACGAGATCAATGGGCTCTTCGTCGACGGCGCCCAGGTGGAGGCGTTCACCGCGCTCTACGGCGCCCTCATCGGGGAGGATCTCTCGTTCGCCCAGGTGGCCTACGAGAAGAAGGCACTGATCCTGGGCACGTCGCTCGCGAGCGAGCTCCACATGCTGACTCATCAGCTGGACGAGCTCGCCCAGAAGCGCCGCGCCTCGCGCGACTTCACCTTCAACACCCTGCGCGACGCCCTGCGTGAGGTCATCGCGTGCTTCCCGGTGTACCGGTCGTACATCGACGACGCCGGGCCTCGCGACCTGGACCGCCGGCACGTCGAGACCGCGGTGCGCCGCGCTGCCCTGCGAAACCCCATCATGAGCTTCCGGGTGTTCCGCTTCATCCGCGACGTCCTGCTGGAGCCCGCGCCGACGGGCGCCGAGGAGGAGCGGGCGGACCGGCGCCGCTTCGCCGGCAGCTTTCAGCAGGTGACCGCCCCGGTCATGGCCAAGGGAGTCGAGGACACCGCATTCTACGTCTACCACCGCCTCGTGTCGCTCAACGAGGTGGGCGGCGACCCCGGTCGCTTCGGGGTGAGCCCGGAGGCCCTACACCGGTTCTGCGCGGAGCGGCAGCGCGCCTGGCCCCACGCGCTCTCCCCATTGTCGACCCATGACACGAAGCGCAGCGAGGATGTGCGGGCGCGCCTGAACGTGCTCTCGGAGCTGCCGGACGCCTGGGGCGCGGCGGTGCGGCGCTGGCGACGCCTCAACGAGTCGCAGCGGCTGCGCGTGGACGACCTCGCCGTGCCCGATTCCAACGCGGAGTATCTCCTGTACCAGACGCTCGTCGGCGTCTGGCCGCTGGAGAGCGACGCGGCGGTCGAGCCCCTGGTGTCGCGGATTCAGGCCTACATGGAGAAGGCGCTCCACGAGGCCAAGGTCCACACGAGCTGGATCAATCCCAACGAGCCCTACGATGCCGCCGTGCGCGAGTTCGTCGCCCGCATTCTCGACCCCGAGCGAAGCCGCGCATTCCTCGACGACTTCGTGGCGTTCCAGCGCCGGATCAGTCACTACGGGCTCTTCAACTCCCTGTCCCAGACGCTGCTCCGCATCGCATGCCCGGGCGCGCCGGACACGTATCAGGGCACCGAGACGTGGCGCTTCGACCTGGTGGATCCCGACAACCGCCGGCCGGTGGACTACGGCCGGCTCCAGAGCATGCTCGAAGATCTCGCGCGCGCGGAGGCGACGCCCGGCCTTCCCCGCGCGAAGCTCGCCCGCGAGCTCCTGGCGGCGAAGGAGGACGGGCGCGTCAAGCTCTACCTGACGTCCCACGCCCTCCGCTGCCGCCGCGACCACCCAGGCCTCTTCAGCGCGGGCGACTATCTCCCGCTCATGCCCATGGGAGAGCACGCCGCGCATTGCTTCGCCTTCGCGCGGCGAGCCGGCGACGCCTGGGCGCTTGCCGCGGTGCCGCGACTCCTGACCCGGCTCATCCCCGAGCCGCCGCAGGCGCCCCTGGGGCCGGAGGTCTGGGGCGACACCCGGATTCCCCTGCCCGAGATCCCGACGCGACGCTGGACGAATCTCTTGACCGGCGAGCGACTCGATCCGTCGGTGCGAGACGGGGTGGACGCGCTGGCGGCGGGGGACGTCTTTCGCGATCTTCCCGTCGCCCTCTTGCTCGCGCAGGCTCACTAGTCGACCGCTTATCCCACCTCGGCGCGGATGCGCCCATGCAGAGCGGCGAGGGCGTCGGTCATGGCGTCCACCGAGCGGGCGCCCGACTGGAACAGCGCGGTGGCGTTCAGCGCCACCCACTGAAAGCCCATGGCCTTGAGCTCCGCCACGCGCGCGACCACGCGGTCGGGCTCACCGTAGAAGCGCTTGCCTTCGGCGTCGCGGGCGGGCGGCGCCACCATGCTCTGCAGCCCGATCGACGCAGGATCGCGGCTGGCCGCCTCCGCGTGGCGCCGAATCGCCTCGATGGACCGGCGCGCGTCGGTGGCATCGGTGACACGGCTCGCCAGCCAGCCGTCGCCCAGCCGCCCGACCCGCCGGAACGCGGCCTCGGAGTAGCCGCCGATCCACACGGGAATCCGTCGGCCCTGGGGCGGCTTGGGCTCCATCGCCATCGCGACCGAGCGGTAGTGCGCGCCCGTGAAGTCGACACGCGCCTCTCCCCAGTACGCGCGCATGAGCGAGATGGCCTCGTCCATCCGCGCCCCGCGGGTGCGGAAGCTCTCGCCGAGCGCCTCGTACTCGGACTCCTGCCAGCCCACGCCCACGCCGAGCCGCACGCGGCCGCCGGACAGCGTGTCCAGCGTGCTGACCTGCTTGGCCACCAGCACCGGCTCGCGCTGAGGCAGCACCAGCACTTCGGTGCCCAGTGTCACGCGCGTCGTCACCGCGGCAATGTGGGACAGGGTCATCAGGGCCTCGAGGATCGGCATGCCGGCGTTGTACGGCCCGGGTGGGCGGCCCTCGATGGGATGGCCCATGGCCACGTGGTCGAAGATGTCGATGTGGTCGAAGCCGATGCGCTCGAGCGCGCGGGCCATCCGCTGCACGGCCTCTGGCCCCTCGCGGTAGGACACGCTGGGGAATTCGACGGAGAGCTTCATGGTTCGCCAATTAGCGCCGGGATGCCCGGCTATGTCAAGATTGGGCCCAGATAACCATGCGACGCGTCCTCGCGGCATGCTGCGGGCTGATGCTCTGGATCGCCTCCGTGCCGGCCCGGGCGGAGGACTCGGACGCGCTGCGCGGCTACTTCCAGCTGAAGCTCGGCGACTCAATGGTCAAGGGCTCCGGCGTGCACGACTACTACGGGTTCGGCGTCGGGCTCAATCTCAACCGCTACGTGGGCGTGGAGCTCGCGGGCGATCACTTCGAGATCTTCCCCAAGGTCTCGGGCCGCGAAATCGGTGAGTATGGCGTCTTCGCCATCATGCCGCAGGTCCGCTTGCGGGTCCCGTTCCTGGGCGACCGGCTCGTGCCGTATGCGATCGCGGGCGCGGGTATCGCCGTCACCGACTTCAACGACCGCAAGTCGCCCGCCTTCGGCGTGGAGGTGAAGGACCAGTCCACGACACCCGTCGGCACGGTCGGCGCCGGCATCGAATACTTCCTCGCCGACAACATCGCGGTGGGGGTCGAGCTCAAGTACCTCTTCGCCGGGGAGCAAACGCTGAAGGTGGCCGGGGCGTCACATCGCGTCAATGCTTCCACGCCGCTCGCCTCGTTCAGCGTGCGCATGTTCTATCCGGAGCTGCACCCGACTCCGGTCGACGCCGCGCCGGAGCCCGCGCCGCTGCGGCTCTACGGCGGCTTCCGGCTGGGCTTCGTGGTGCCCACCGATACCGACATCGGTCCTGGCATCGAGGCGCGCCCGCTGCCGTACGCGATCGGCGGAAAGCTCAACGAGCACTACGGCGTCGCGGTCGGTCTGGACATCGGACGCTACTTCGGGGTCGAGGTCTCGGTCGAGGGCTATGAGGTCGCCATGGCGCTCAAGAACGTCGGGAGTATCGGCGAGTACGCCCTCTACACCGTCGTGCCCCAGGCGCGCGTGCGCTACCCGTTGCTGGACGGGCGCCTCGTGCCCTACCTCATCGGCGGCGTGGGATACGGCTTCGTGGAGTTCAACGACCGCAAGCCCCGCGGGGCCGACCTGGCGATCACGAACAAGGGCTCGTCCGGCTCGTACGCGGCCACCCTCGGCGCCGGCATCGAGTACTTCGTCACCCGCCACATCGCCGCCGGCATCGAGTCGAAGTACAGCTACTCGCCGGGGCATTCGCTCCAGATCAACCACGGACCCGAGCAAGACGGTACCCTGCAGGGCGTGGTCGTGACGGCCGGGCTTCGCGTCTACCTCTTCGAATTCGGCCGGTAGCGCGCGGAGTCCGGCCTCTTCCGCCGCCTGGCTGGACCGCCCGATCGTCCGGTAGCGCTCGACGAGTGGGACCATGCGTCCGTCGGCACCGACGCGCATGGCGGACATCTCCTTGTTACACTGACAGGCGTCGAGGAGGAACCGCATATGATGATCGTGCGACTGGCGACGGCGCTCCTGTTCGTCACCGTGCTGGCCACCGGCTGCGCCTACTACTATCGCGTCACGGACACCAGCAGCGGGCAGGTCTACTACACGAGGGACTTCGCGCGCGAGCCGAACAATGTCCGCTTCAAGGACGCGCGAACGGGGAGGGAAATGGCCATCCCGACCGCGCAGGTGCAGCCGATCTCCGAGGACGAGTACCGGGTCGGGGTTGGCCGGTAGGCGCGCCTCCGGTCATCCGCGGCGCCGCTTGAGCAGCTCCGCGAGAGCCTCGGCCACCGCGGGGGGCGTCGCCATGTCCTTGTAGGCGGCGAGGCGCTGATAGATGTCGGCGGCCGCCTCGTGGAAGCCGGCGGGGAGGCCCGCGTCCGCCAGGGCGCGCGCGTCTTCCTCCATCTCGCCCACGAAGCGCCACGCCTTGCGCGCGTTGTCGTTGACGGCGCGCTGCGAGCGCGCGGGCAGATCCGGCTGGGAGAGCGACCATTCCGCGAGGAGCGCCTCGTCCACGCCCTCGGCGAGGGCGTAGGCACGGATGGCCATCAGCAGCGCCTGGCTCGCCTTGTTCCAACCGCCGTAGGCGATCTTCAGCGCGGAGGCGGCCGGGGGCGCGCCCGGCAGCACGATCGGCGTGACCGGCCCGGCGTCGAGCAGCCGCTTCACCGCGGCCGCTTCCGGCCCCGCCAGATAGATGCGCGCGGCGCCGGGCTTCCGGTTTGCGGGACCGATGATCCCGCCATCCACGAAGCGCCCGCCCGCGTCCTCGATCAGCCGTTTGATCGCCATCGCGGTCTCGGTGGCGATCGCGTTGGCGTCCACGAAAGTCCCGCGGAAGCGGAGCCCAGCGACCTCGCGCGCCACGTCGAGGGCGGCGTGCGGCGGCGCGACGGACACGATGGTCGCCGCGTGCTTCACGAGCGCTTCGAGCGAGCCCGCGTCGTCGAGGCCGAGCCCGGCCGCGCGCTCGCGCGTCCGGGCGCCGCGGCCCGCCGAGGCCCACAGCACGCGGTTCCCGCTCGCCACCAGGGTGGCGCCGACCGCGGATCCCATCTCCCCCGGATGGAGCAGCCCGACCACCGGCTTCTCGCTCATCGTGCCTCCTAGCTGACGCCCGGCTCGAGCAGGGTGAGAGTGCGCGCATCGGCATCCAGTTCGCCGAGGCAACCCACCGGCACGGTGGTCTGGTTCTCGACGTGCCCGATCATGAGCCCCGCCACCGCAGGGATCTTGAGCGCCTGACACCGTTCGCCGAGGATGTCCTCGAGCACACGGTTCTGGACGAACGACGCCGAGGGGCCGCCCTCCGTGAATTTTCCGAACGCGATGCCCGCGAGCCCGTCGAGCGCGCCCGCAAGCCAGAGCTGGGTCAGCATCCGATCGATCCGGTAGTGGGGCTCGTCCACGTCCTCGAGGAACAGGATGGCCCCGCGCAGATCGGGAAAGTACGGCGTGCCCACCAGGTGCGCCATCAGGCAGAGATTGCCGCCGAGGAGGGGGCCGCGCGCGCGGCCGGGCACGAGCGTGGTGACGCGATTCTCCCACTCGACCTGGCCGGGCCGCGCCTCGAACGCGGGCGGAGCGCCGAGGCGCACGGGCGCCTTGGGCGACATCACGACCTGCGTGAGCTGGTCGAGGGTATAAGGCGTGAAGGCCCGCCACGCCACCGGGCCATGGAAGGACACGAGGCCGGCCTTGGTGTGGAGCGCCATGTGGAGCGCGGTGATGTCACTGAAGCCGAGCAAGGGCTTTGGATTACCGCGCATCGTCGCAAAATCGAGGAGGGGCAGGAGCCGCGACGCGCCGTAGCCGCCGCGCGCGCACCAGACCACGTCGATCCCGTCATCGGCGAACATGGCATTGAGGTCCGCGGCGCGCGCGGCGTCCCCGCCGGCGAGGTAGCCCTCGCGATCGAAGAGATGCGCGCCCGGGCGCACGCGGAAGCCGAGCGACTCGATGGTCTCCATCGCGAAACGGAGTCGCTCGGGCTCGTTCGCCGCCGCCGACGGCGCGATCAGACCCACCGTCTGCCCCGGCGCGAGTCGGCGCGGCCGGACGAGATTCACTGGATCACGTCGTCGGCGCGCTTGAGGAGCGAAGCGGGCAGGGTGACGCCGAGGGCCTTGGCGGTCTTCGCGTTCACCACCAGCTCGAACGCGGGCGGCTGGTCCACCGGCAGCTCGGCCGGCTTGGCCCCCTTGAAGATGCGCGCGACGTAGTCCGAGGCGCGCCGGTACACGTCGCGCAGGCGGGGGCCGTAGGACACGAGGCCGCCCGCCTCCACGCTCGTGCGCGAGAAATTGATGTTGGGCAGCCGGCGCTGCACCGCCAGGTCGGCGATCTGCGCGCGGTGCACGAACGTGAACGGGTCGCCGAGCACGTAGAGGGCGTCGGCCTTCTCGCGCGCCGCCTGGTCGAACGCGGCCTCGAGGTCGGCCGGCCCACGGACCTCCAGCGGCACCAGCGTGAGCTTCTGCGGCTGGGCCGCCGCGGGGATCTCGCGCGCGAGCAGCTCCCGGTGCGTCGCGTTGTCGGGATTGGCGAGCACGGCCAGCCGCGTGGCCTTGGGCACCACTTCTTTCAGGACCTGGAGTCTCCGGGCGACGAGGACGTCCGGCGCATAGGTCGCGAGGCCGGTCACGTTGCCGCCCGGGCGCGCGAGGCTGCCGACCAGCTTCTGCCCCACCGGATCGGCGACCACCATGAACACGACGGGGATGGTGCGGGTCGCGTCGGCGGCGGCATGGGCGGGCAGGGCGGACGAGGCGACGATCACGTCCACCTTGGCCCGCACGAGCTCGGCGGCGAGAAGGGGCAGGCGGTTGAAGCGGCCCTCGGACGAGCGCCACTCGATCACGAGGTTGCGGCCCTCGGTGAAGCCCTGCTTCCGGAGGCCCTCGAGGAACTCCTCGAACAGCGCGCTTTCGGAGACTTCGAAGGCATTGGCGAGGATGCCCAGCCGATAGGTGCGCCCCGCGGTTTGGGCATCGGCGGTGAGCGCGAGAAGAAGCAGCACTCCGATCGCCATCCAGGAGGTCCGGGCCGGTCGGGGGATCACGCGGGCGTCTCCTTGTCGGTGCAAGGAGCCTAGCCCGGCGGGGACGCGAAGGGCAAGCGGTATCGGGGGTTAGCCGCCAAGCTCGTCCAGCAGCTTCCGGGCGTTGTCCGATCCGCTGAACTTGGCATCGGCCTGCAGTGAGCGTCGGAGCCAGGTCGCGGCATCGGCCTTGCGCCCGAGCTGATGGTAGGTCAGGCCCAGATGATATTGAATCACTGCGTTGTTCGCCGAGAGCTCGGCGGCCTGGCGCAAGGGCGGCTCGGCCAGGCCGTACTCGCCCCGCTTGTAGTAGACGAAGCCGAGGGTGTCCAGCACACCGGGCAACGCCGCCGCCTGCGCTTGATTGGCGCGAACCAGCGTCTCGGCCTTGCGCGCACGCTCGAGAGCCTCGTCGAGACTCTTGCCCTGCGAGGCGAGGATCCACGCCACGTTGTTGTGCGGCCGGGGGTTCTCGGGCGCGAGCGTGGCCGCCTGACGGTAGGCGCCCAGCGCCGCGTCGAGGTCCCCCTTCCGCTCGTACGCCTCGCCGAGACGGAGCTGGATCGCGGCGGCTCTGGGCTCCAGCCGGGCGGCGGTGCGCAGCGATTCGATCGCCGGCGCGATCTGCCCTTTGCCCAGCAGGAGCTCGCCGAGCAGCAGGTGGGCCGCGGCCACCTTGGGCCGGTCGGCCGCCACCGCCCGCGCCAGCTCGATGCCCTCGTCGAAGCGCCCGGCCTTCCCGTAGAGATTGGCGAGCCGCAGCTTCACGGCCTCGTTGGTGGGCGCGACTTTCGCGACGGCTCTCAAATGCTGGATGGCGGTGTCGCGGTTGCCCCGGCTCTCGTAGTAGTCGGCGAGCAGCTGATTGGCCTCGAGGTGGTCCGGATCCACGCGCAGGACTGCCTTGAGATGCTCGACGGCAGCGTCGGGCTTCTTCTTGATGAGCAGCAGGCCGGCCATGGCCATGTTGGCGGGCGCGAACTGCGGATTCACGTCGAGGATGCGCTTGAGCTCGGCTTCGGCCTGGTCGAGCTGACGCGCGGCGAAGAGGTTCTGCGCGAGGGCGTACCGTAGCGCGATGTTCTGCGGGTCACGCTCGAGCGCGGTCCGGAGCTCGGCGACCTGGGCGGTGCGGGTTTCGGGGTTCACCCGTTGTCCGCTCAGCGCCGCGAGCTCGACCTGCACCTGCTTCGAGCTGGGCTCGATCTTGAGCGCCTGGGCGTAGGCCCGCCCGGCGCCTGCGGTATCGCCCTTGGCGAGCCGCGCCCGCCCGAGATAGTAGTGGTTGCGCGCCAGGTTCGGATTGAGCTTGTTCACCTCATCGAATTGCTTGATCGCCTCGGCGGGCTGACGCTTGGCGAGGTAGGCCAGCCCGAGCAGCATCCGGGGCTCGACGAGCCCCGGCGAGGCGGCCACGACCGGCGCCAGGCGCGCGATGGCCTGCTCGGGCGCATTCTTCTTGAGGTAGAGCTCGCCCAGAGGCAGAAGAAGCTCCGTGGCCTGGGGATTGCGTCCCAGCGCCGTCTCCAGGACGGGCACCGCCTGGTCGTAGCGTCCCAGCCGCGCGAGCGACTGGGCAAGCATCACCGCCGCCGGTACCTGCCCCGGCTGATCTTTCAGGATCGACTGGAGCAACGCGATCGATTCGGCATCGCGCTTACCATCCATCGTCAGCCGCGCGAGCTGAAGCCGAGCCGTCACGTCGCGCTCGTCCAGCTTGAGCGCGCGGCGATACTCGTCCTCGGCCTTTTTCGGCTCCCGGTTCAGGAGGTAGGTATTGCCGAGGAACACGCGCGCGCTCACGTTCTTTGGATCAGACGCGACCGCCTGCTGAAGAAAGGCGATCGCTTGATCCAGCTTCTTGTCCCGCACCAGCGTCGACACCTTTGCGGACAGCGCGCGCTTGTTTCGCGGGTCCGTCTGGAGCACCGCGTCGTACTCCTGGATCGCCGCGGCGGGCTTGCCCTCGAGGTCGTAGAGGTACCCGAGCGCCACGCGAGTGCTCGTGAGCTGTGGGGCGACCTCGAGCGCGCGCGCGTACATTTCCTGGGCCTTCGCCATGTCCTTGCGCGCGGCGTAGATCTGGCCGAGGAGCAGATACGGTTGGGGGCTCGACGGAGCGAGCCGGCGCGCCTGCTCGGCCGCCTCCACCGCCTCACGCTCCCGTCCGAGCATGGCGTAGGCTCGACCGCGCTGAACGTGATACGTGGGGTTCTTGGCCAGCGCTTTCCCCAGTCGGTCGAACTCTGCGAGCCCCTCCTGGGGCTTCCCTGCGGCGACGTAGGCGGTGGCGAGGCTCAAGCGGGCCCACGGGTTCTGCGGGACTTGCTTGACGACCTCGGTGAATTCGGTGACCGCCAGGGCAGGGCGGCCCGCACGAAGCGCCACTTGCCCCAGCAGATGACGCGCCACCCGCGCGTTCGGCAGCGCCTTGGTGAGCTTGGTCAGCAGCATGATCGATTCATCCAGTCGGTCGGCCCGCGCGTAGAGGTCGGCCAAGCTGATGACGGCCTGGGGCGAGCGGGCCGAAGGGGGCAGCCCCTCGAGCTCCTTGATCGCCTCGTCGATCCTGCCTTCGGCGCTCAGGATGGCGCTGTGGACGACCCTGACCTGCGGATTCTCCGGGCTCTGCCGGCGCGCGTCGTCGAGGAGCTTGGTGGCCTCCTCCCGCTGTCCGCGCATGAGCAACGTGCGCGCGAGCCCGATCTGCGCGCCGGTCAGCCCGCCCTTGAGACCGAGCGCCGCGCGATACGCCTTTTCGGCCTCGCCGAACTGCCGGGCCTGGAACAGCGCATCACCATAGGCCTGGTGGATCTCCGCGATGTTCCCGCCCTTCGCCTGGGCGCGGGCCAGGAGGGCCACCGCCTCCTTCGGGTCGCCGGTCCCGATCCGCGCCGCGCCGATCAGATAGTCGACGAGCGTGTTGTCCGGCTCGATGCGCCGGATGGCCTCGGCCAGCTCTTCGGCACGGGCCGTATCGCCGGCCGCGAGATACGCCTGTCCGAGCAGCAACCGGATCTCGATCGAGCCGGGATCACCATCGGAAGCCCGGCTGAGCTCCCGCACCGCGTCGGGGTACCAGCCCTTGGCGTAGTAGGCGCGGCCGAGGGCATGCAGCGCGGGAACGAACTTCGAATCGATCTGCAGAGCGTTCTTCAGCTCGACGATGGCCTCGTTGTACTTGCCGTCGGCCAGATAGCGGGAGCCCCGCTCGAAGTGCTGCTGCTTCTTGACCTGGGCGTCCTGAAAGCAGCCCGCGAGGAGCAGGGAGGCCAGAAGGCCGAGCACCGCGCCGATGACGCCTATTTTCATGCCGCGTCAGCATACACCGGAGGTGGCAGGAGATCCTGCGCCCGATTGCGGAGCCAAGAGGCGCTGTTGGAGCCGGGTGTCCGGATTCCTTACATCTCATTCCTGTGCACAATTTGTGGATACGCAAAGTGTTCGAAAACATGCAAATTTGTTCTCAGGCACGATTCCTGCTGGAGCCTCCCTCCAAAGGGAACATTCTCAAGCCGGCGATTTTCAACTCGAAAAAGAGAGGCGCCATGAAACTCGGAAAGCTCGTCCTCGCATTCGCAGGTCTGGCTATCGCGGTGTTCGCTGGGCCTTCGGTCAGCACCGCCGTAGACCTCCCCGCGTGTAACGATTTCATCTGCGCCTTCGACGGAAACTTCACCGTCATGTCGATGCCGTTCGCCGGAGTCAACATCCAGTCGTCCCCCGGGCAGATCCAGGACGGCGTCGTCGTCTACACGGGTGCGGGCGGGCCGGGCTCGCCGGTCGTGAACAACTTTACTGGCATGGACAATGCCTACCCGGCTGTGGGTGGAAAGAGCGGCGGGACCTCGTTCCACTCGGGCACGACGGCTGATCCGGGTGGCACCGGGGAGTTCTCCGGCGACGTGGCGGGCACGTGGGACAGCACGATCACCGCCTTCACCACGTTCCTCAACGGCGCCACCCCGATCTTCTTCTTCAACCAGAACCAGGAGAACAGCGGCGACCCCACGGACACGGTCAATTGCCCGGGCTCGACCTCGGCGCAGGACGTGTGCCTCTACGGGACTATCACGCTGGTTGATCTGCAGGACTCGAGCAACAACGTGATCCTCGAGCTCGAGGGACCGACGAGGCTGTTCTCGCAGGGTGAGGGGACCACGGACGGCACCGCCACCTTGCCCCAGGAGTACGTGCTGGCCAAGGGCGATGTCTGCCTCGACCAGACGACGGGCGCGGAAGTCGCGTGCGGCAGCCCCAACGCCACCCAGCCGGTCAATCACAACCTGGGCGCCAACGATGCCGCCTACGCTGCATTCTCGGGTACGCTGAACTCGATGCTCGCAGCGTGCGCGGCGGCCGGGGCCAATGCGGGAAGCACGGTGGAGTGCCCGTGGGACAGCCTCTCGATCCGGTTCGACCTGACCGGCCTCAATAACGGCTTCGAGCAGCTTTTCATCCTGACCAGCACGTTCGTGATTCCGCCTCCCCCGGTTCCGGTCCCGGCCACGCTCCTGCTGCTCGGCAGTGGGCTCGTGGGGCTGGGCGGTGGAGTAGCCTGGAGGGCGCGCCGGCGCGGCTAGCCGCCCGCTGACGATCTGACGCGACGCCAAGGGGCGCCGGCGAGAGCCGGTGCCCCTTCTGCTTGCCCGGGCGGGGCCTTGCGGGCGCGGTATAGTAGCCGGACCTGGAGGAGGTGCGATGGAACGGCAGGCCGGGCCAGTTGGGCAGGCTCTCGAGCGGGCGCGCGCGCTCGCGCCGCTGCTCGATCGCTGTGCGGAGGCCGTGGAGTCGGAGCGGCGCCTGGTCCCGGCCCTCCTGGACGGCCTGCACGAGGCGGGGCTATTCCGGCTGCTCTTGCCCCGCGTGCTCGACGGCGGCGAGGTCGACCCGATCACCTTCGTCGAGGTGGTGGAGGAGATCGCCATGACCGACGCGAGCGTGGCGTGGTGCCTCTGCCAGGCCGGCGGCTGTGCGATGACCGCGGCGTATCTCGGCCCGGAGGTCGCCCGCCATGTCTTCGAGGATCGACGCGCCGTCCTCGCCTGGGGCCCCGGCCCCGATGCCCGGGCAGTGGCGGTGGATGGCGGCTATCGCGTTACCGGCACGTGGTCCTTCGCCAGCGGCTGCCGACACGCGACCTGGCTGGGCGGCCACTGCCCCGTGGTCACGCCGGAGGGGCAGCCCCGCCGCCGCGCGGACGGACGGCATGACGAGCGCACCATGCTCTTCCCCGCGGCCAGCGCCGAATTCGTCGACGTGTGGCACGTAAGCGGGCTGAGGGGCACGGGCTCGGACGCCTTCACAGTGACCGATCTCTTCGTGCCGCACGCGTACTCGGTGTCGCGCGACGATCCTGCGGAGCGCCGCCAGCCCGGTCCGCTCTACTGTTTCCCAGCCGGAAGTCTTTACGCGTCCGGCTTCGCCGGTGTGGCGATGGGGCTTGCCCGCGCCATGCTCGACGCGTTCGTGGAGCTGGCGCGGGACAAGACGCCGCGGGGCGGGCGGCGTACCCTGCGCGACAATCAGGTCGTGCAGTCCGAGGTCGCCCAGGCGGAGGCGCGTCTCCGCTCGGCGCGAATGTTCCTGCTGGGCTCGCTCAGCGAGATCTGGCAGGACGTCGGTCGCTCGGGCAGCCTCGCCCTCGACCAGCGCATGACGATACGCCTCGCCGCGACCTATGCGATCCATCAGGCCCGCGACGTGGCCGACCGCGTCTACGCCGCCGCGGGCTCGAGCGCCATCTTCACCGCGGGCGCCTTCGAGCGCCGCTTCCGCGACATCCACGCGGTGACCCAGCAGCTTCAGGGCCGCGCCTCGCACTTCGAGACGGTGGGCCAGTTCCTGCTCGGGCTCGAGCCCGACACGCAGTTCCTGTAACGTTCCCTGTCAGTCGCCGCCCACCCACCACCACTGGAAGATCAGCGCCTCGACCAGCGAGAGAATACCCAGCACCGCGTCGTTCAGAAGATAGAACGACAAGAACTCGCCGGAGATGCCGCGCCACGCCAGCACGAACGTGACCCCCAGGGCCATGTTCAGCACGGCGAACAGCATGAGCAGGCCCAGCGTCTCGAGGGTACGTGCGAGGGCGCGGCCCAGGCCGGCGGGGCGCAAGCGCAGCATCCGCCGGCCGATGATAAAGGCCGCCACCGACGTCGCGACGACCACGCCGGGCAGCAGGAGCTCTTGCGGGTCCATGTCCATGGTCACATCCAGCCGCGTAGGCGGTAGTACGCGTAGGCCGAAAGCTCGGTGCCGATATCACGGAGCAGCGACAGGCGCGACTCCGGGTCGCCGGGGCCGCTGGACGCGGAGGGCGCTCCGAGCACGGTGAAGCCGCGGCGCTGGAGCAGCGCGCGGGTCCTGGGCATGTCGATGGGATCGGCCACGAGGAGCACGCGTGCGACGCCGCGCGGTCGGAGCAGCCGCTCGAGCACCGCGGCTTCCTCGCGTGTGGTATTGGCGCCGTGCGCGGCCAGGATGTGGTCGCCGGGCACGCCCAGGCCCCGGGCGAGCCGGACGCGCGCATCGACCTCGCCCCCGTCCCCCGAGAAGACGATCAGGGGGGCCAGGCTTCTGCGGTAGAGGCCGATGGCACGGAGGGTCCGCCGCATCGAGCGATTCGTCAGCACCTCGTCCACGTCGGCGCCGCCGCGGCCCGGCACGATGATGGCCTCGGCCGGGGCGATCTGAGAAGGGCCCCCCATCCGAGCATTGACGACGTTGGCGAGCGGCGTGAACCCGCCCACCAGGATGATCGCGACGGTGACTCCGCCGATCGCGCGAAGCAGCCGCGCCCCCCAGCCGAGGCGCGCTAGCACGTCGCGCCGGCGCGCCCGAGCCGGATCGTGGCGTGCATGGCGAGATGATGCCCCGGCCTTCGCATCCTGGCAAGCGACGGTGCCTTGACGGTGCTGGTACCCTGACCGGGTCGAGACGATGGCGGACACGCACGGATGACCTCCTGCCCCCGCTGCGGCCACGCGGCCCAGCCTCATGCCCGCTTCTGCTCCGCATGCGGCGCGCCTCTGGTGGGAGCGCCCGATCCCGCGCGCTTCGGCGCGCCTCAGGCGTACACGCCCCCGCACCTGGCCGAGCGGATCCGCGGCTCGCGCGCACGGCTGGCCGGCGAGCGGAAGCAAGTCACCGTGCTCTTCGCCGATGTGCAGGGCTCGATGGAGCTGCTCGCGGACCGCGATCCCGAGGAGGCCGGTCGCATCCTCGACCAGGTGCTCGAGCAGATGATGGAGGCGGTGCACCGCTACGAGGGCACGGTGAACCAGGTGATGGGCGACGGGATCATGGCGCTGTTCGGCGCGCCGCTCGCCCACGAGGATCACGCGGTGCGCGCCTGCTACGCCGCGCTCCGCATGCAGGAGCGCATCGGCGCGCTCGGCGACGCCACCCGGCGCGCCGCCGGCGTGCCGTTGCAGATCCGCGTGGGCCTGAATGCCGGCGAGGTGATGGTTCGCTCGATCGAGAACGACCTCTCGATGACGTACACCGCGGTGGGGCCCACGGTGCACCTCGCCGCGCGCATGGAGCAGATGGCCAAGCCGGGCGCCATCCTCGCCACCGGGGACACCGTCGCGCTCGCCGCCGGCCGGGTGGCCACGCGCGCGCTCGGGGCGGTGCCGGTGCGTGGGCTACAGACCCCGGTGGAGATCCACGAGATCACGGGCAGCGCCACCGCGCAGTCCCGCGCGCAGGCCCTCGCCGCCCGCGGCCTCACGCCGTTCGTGGGGCGCGAGGCCGAGATCGAGCGCCTGCTCGCCATCGTCGATGCGGTGCGCGAGGGCCGCTCGCAGCTCGTCGCGGTGGTCGGCGAGGCGGGGGTGGGGAAATCGCGCCTCGTCGGTGAGCTCGCGCGGCAGGCCCGCGAGCGCGGCTGCCTCGTGCTGGAGGCGGCGGCGCTCTCGTACGGCCGCGCGGTGGGCCATCGCCCCGGGATCGAGCTCCAGCGCCGCTACTTCAAGATCGAGCCCGGGGACGCGCCGGAGACGGTGCGCCAGAAGCTGGCCCGCGAGATGCGCGACCTCGACCCCGCGCTCGAGAGCGATCTGCCCGCGCTGGAGTGGCTCCACGGGGTGGCGCAGCCGGGAAGCGCGTTTCTCGCCCTCGACGTGAGCACCCGGCGGTTGCGCTCCGTAGAAGCGCTGGTGCGTCTCGTGGAGCGCGTGGGGCGGCGGCAGCCGTTCGTGATGATCTTCGAGGACCTGCAGTGGATGGACTCCGAAGGACGCGAAGCGATGGACTACATCGCCGAGCGGCTGCCCCCGAGCACCCTGCTGCTCGGCAGCTACCGGCCCGAGCACCAGGACGGGTGGAGCCGGCGCCCCGGATACTCGCGCATTCGGCTCGAGCCGCTCCGTCCCGAAGGCGCGCACGCGCTGCTGCGCGGGCTCCTCGGGTCCGGCGATGAGACCGTGCAAATCGAGCGTCTGGTCGCCGAGCGGGCCCGCGGCAATCCGCTCTTCCTCGAGGAGTCGGTGCGAAGCCTCGTGGACGCGGGGGTGCTCACCGGCGCGCCGGGCGCCTACCGCGTGGCTCGTGCGGCGGGCACGCTGGAAGTGCCGGCAAGCGTCCGCTCCGTGCTCGCCGCGCGCATCGACCGGCTGCCCATCTCGGAGAAGCGCCTCTTGCAGGCGGCGTCGGTGATCGGGGAAGAGGTGCCGGTCACGCTGCTCGAGGCGGTGGCCGACGAGCCCGCCGACACCGTGCGCGAGGGCCTCGCCCAGCTCGGCCGCGCCGAGCTCTTGACCGAGGCTACGCTCTTCCCCGATCCGGTTTACGCGTTCCGGCATTCGCTCATCCACGACGTCGCCTATGCGAGCCTGCTCCACGAGAGCCGGCGAGCGCTGCATGCGCGCATCACCGACACGATCGAGCGGCTGTACAGCGACCGGCGCGGCGAGCAGGTGGAGCGCCTCGCCCACCACGCCTTCGCCGGCGAGCTGTGGCATCAAGCGGTGCGCTACTGTCGCGAGGCGGGCCGCGGCGGGCTCGCCCGCCTCGCCTGTCGCGAGGCGGTCGACTTCCTCCAGCGCGCCCTCGAAGCGGTCAGCCATCTCCCGGACAGTCCCGAGTCGCGGGCGCTCGCGGTGGATCTCGGCTTCGATCTCGAGGCCGCGCTGGTGCCGCTCGGCGCCCACGCGGAAGGGCTGGCGGTGCTGCGGTCGGCCGAGTCCATCGCCGCCCGCATGGGCGATGAGCGGCGGCTCGCCCGTGCGCTCGCGTACCGCACCACCATCCACTGGGAGATGGGCGAGTCCGACGCGGCGGTGGAGGCGGGCGAGCGCGCGGTGGCCATCGCCGCGCGCGTGGAGGATCTTGGTCTCCAAGTGGTGGGCCAGTACAGCATGGCGGGCGCGGTGCGGACGCTGGGCGACTTTCCGCGCGCGGTCACGCTGCTCCGACGCAGCCTGGCCCTCGCGACGGACGAGCGCCGGTACGAGACCTTCGGCCTGCCCGGGCTGGCCTCCGTGCTCGGCCGCAGCCATCTCGCGTGGAGCCTTGCCGAGCTGGGCGAGTTCGACGACGCGATCGGCGAGGCCGAGGAAGGCATCCGCATCGCGGAGGCGGCGGGCCACGGCTATAGCCTCGCCTATGGTTTGCTCGGCCTGGGCGGCGTACTCCTGCGTCGCGGCGCCATGACGGAGGCGGAGACCGTGCTCGCGCGCGGGCTGGCCCTCTGCGCGGAGGTGCCGGTCCTGTTCCCGCCGTTCGCGGGCGATCTCGCGGTGGTGCGCGCGCTCGAGGGCCGCATCGGGGAGTCAGTGGAGCTGGCGCGCCAGGCGGTGACGCGCGGCGAGCGCATGGGGCGGCTCGGGCGGCTCTCCCTGATCGTCACGCACCTGGGCGAGGTGCTGGTGATCGCGGGCCGCGCCGGCGAGGCGATGCCGCACGCGCGCCGCGCGCTGGCCCTCGCCGTCGAGCACAAGGAGCGCGGCAACCAGGTCTATGCGCGGCGCCTGCTCGCCCTCGCCGTCGGCGAGACGCCCGCCCCGGATCTTGCCGTCGCCCGTCAGCACGCCGCGGCGGCCCTGACCCTCGCGGAGACGCTCGGCATGCGGTCCCTGGCCGCGCGCACCCATCTGACGCTGGCGCGGCTCGCCCGCCGCGCGGAGGATGGCGACGCGGTCGCGCGTCATCGCGGCGCCGCCGTGGAGCTTCTCGAGGCCATGGGCATGCGCTACTGGCTGGAGCGTCTGGACCGCGATCGCGTGGGACCGGCCGGCGGCGTCTAGGCCGCCTCCTTCGGTGTTACCATCGGGGCTCGGGAGGAGCCCCATGGACGGCGCGATCGGGAGCATGGCAGAGGCCGCCCGCCTGGTGCGGGACGGTGATCGGATCACCTATGTCGGCTACATGCGCATGGAGCCGGCCGCCTTCTTCCACGAGCTGCTGCGGCAAGGGCGGCGCGCGCTTCGCATGGTGCTGGCGCCTTCCTCGGGCTGGGTGGTGGATCTCATGATCGGCGCGGACGCTCTCGCCGAGGTGGAGTTCTCCAGCCTGTCCTTCATGGAGTACGGCTTCGCCCCGAACTTCCGCCGCCGCGCCGAAGCGGGCCGCCTGCGCTACCGCGAGCATTCCTGACCCGCCATCATGAGCGCACTCCAGGCTGGAGTGATGAACGTCCCGTTCGTGCCGGTGCGCGGCCTCCTCGGCACCGACTACCTGACGGTGCGGCCGGACTTCCATGTCGTCCCCAATCCCTACGATCCGCAGGAGCCCATCGTGATCGTGCCTGCGGTCGCGCCCGACGTCGCGGTGTTCCACGGCTGGAAGGGTGACCGTCACGGCAACGTGGTGACGAGCGGCACGCTCGACGCCAAGCTCATCGCCCAGGCCTCCCGCCGCACCATCGCCACGGTGGAGGAGATCGTGGACGGCGATCTCACGCAGGAGCCGCACACCGGAGTCCTCGTGCCCGGCATCCACGTGAGCGCGGTGGTACACGCGCCCCGTGGTGCGCACCCCACGTCGTGCGAGGGGCGCTATCCGGTGGACGATCCGCACGTGCGCGAGTACGTCGAGGCCGCGCAGGACGACGACACCTTCGTCAAGTGGCTGGACCGGTACGTGTACGGCGTGCCCGACCACGCTGGCTATCTCGAGCGCGTCGGCCTGGCCGGCGCCGCGCGCTGAACGTGGGGGACGCGCCGGGGGCGAGCCGCGCCGAGGTGATGGCCGTCGCCATCGCCCGGCGGCTCCGGGACGGCGAGATCATCGCGGTGGGCTCGGTGTCGCCCATCCCCGCGAGCGCCTGTCTTCTTGCCAAGCGCGTGCACGCGCCGTCCGCACGGCTCATCCTGCTGGGCAGCCGTGCCCACTTTCCCTTCAACGGCGGCGTGCAGGAGTTCTACAATTTCGCGGTGCGGGGGCGGCTCGACGTCTTCTTCGCGAGCGGGGCCCAGATCGATCAGCACGGTAACTTCAACCTGAGCGTGATCGGCGAGTACGAGCACCCCAGGGTTCGCCTCCCCGGCGGGCGTGCCAACGGCATCCTCGCCTTCGTGGCCAAGCGCCTGATCCTCTTTCGTACCGAGCATAGCCGGCGCGTGTTCGTGCCCAAGGTGGACTTCGTGACCGCGCCGGGCGTGCCGCCGGAGGGCGCCTATCGTCTCGGCGGACTGCACGCGGTAGTGACCGATCTCTGCGTGTTCGAGTTCCCCCCGGAGCGTGGGCGGCTCGAGCTCGCCAGCGTGCATCCCGGCGTCACGCTCTCGGACGTGGAGGCCAGGACCGGCTTCCCGCTCCACGCGCCGGCGCCCGTCCCGGAGACCGCGGAGCCGACCGCGGAGGAGCTCGCGCTCCTGCGCGGGCCGGTGCGCGACGAGCTCGGCGTGTTCTATCCGGAGTTCGTCAAGCAGCAGTCTTGACGCGGAGCGCCGAAATAGGCATAAGTATCGGGTTGCCCCAATCGCCCACACTCTGATTCGTCAGGGAGAGGAATACATGGATCAGCTGCGCGCATCGTTTCGCGCCGCCGCCCGGGTGGCCGTACCGCTCGTGCTCCTGGCGCTGCTCATCGCCTCCGTCCTGCCCGCCGACGCGGTCGCGCAGACGGCCCCGCCGGTGGCGGCCGCGGCGCCCGCGCCGTCCCACGGCGGAGGCGAGGCCAACATCCGCATCCCGGATCTGTCGCAGTCGCAGTTCCTCGGCGTGAACGGCCGCAGCTTGCTCCAGACCGGCCTCCTCGTGTGCGTGCTGGGTCTCATCTTCGGCCTCGTCATCTATTCCCAGCTCAAGAACCTCCCCGTGCACCAGTCGATGCGGGAGATCTCCGAGTTGATCTACGAGACCTGCAAGACCTACTTGATCACCCAGGGCAAGTTCATCCTCGTCCTGGAGGCTTTCATCGGGGTGATCATTGTCCTCTACTTCGGTCTGCTCCTGCACTTCGACGCGAGCAAGGTCATCATCATCCTGCTCTTCAGCCTCATCGGCATCGCAGGCAGTTACGGCGTGGCATGGTTTGGCATCCGCATCAACACGTTCGCCAACTCGCGCACCGCGTTCGCCAGCCTCGCGGGCAAGCCCTACCCGGTGTACGCCATCCCCCTCAAGGCCGGGATGAGCATCGGGATGCTCCTGATCTCGGTGGAGCTGTTCCTCATGCTGTGCATCCTCCTCTACATCCCGGGGGACTACGCGGGCTCCTGCTTCATCGGCTTCGCCATCGGCGAGTCGCTCGGCGCGGCCGCCCTCCGGATCGCCGGCGGCATCTTCACCAAGATCGCCGACATCGGCTCCGATCTGATGAAGATCGTCTTCAACATCAAGGAGGACGACGCCCGCAACCCCGGCGTCATCGCGGACTGCACCGGCGACAACGCGGGCGACTCGGTGGGCCCCAGCGCCGACGGCTTCGAGACCTACGGCGTCACCGGGGTGGCGCTGATCTCCTTCATCATCCTCGCGGTGAAGGACCCCGCGGTGCAGGTGCAGCTCCTCGTATGGATCTTCATCATGCGCGTGCTCATGATCGTAGCCTCGGGGGCCTCCTACCTCATCAACGAGACGATCTCGCGTGGCCGCTTCGCGAGCGCGACCAGGATGAACTTCGAGACGCCCCTCACCAGCCTGGTGTGGCTCACCTCGATCGTCTCGGTGGGCATGACGTACCTGGCCTCGTACCTGCTCATCCCCGGCCTCGGGGACGGCACGCTCTGGTGGAAGCTCTCCACCGTCATCACCTGCGGCACGCTCGCCGGCGCCATCATCCCGGAGCTGGTCAAGATCTTCACGTCGACCGAGTCCGCCCACGTGAAGGAGGTCGTGACCTCGGCGCGCGAGGGAGGCGCCTCGCTGAACATCCTGTCCGGCCTCGTGGCGGGTAACTTCAGCGCCTACTGGCTCGGGATCGTGATCGTCGGCCTGATGGGCATCGCCTATCTGGTCAGCACCATGGGCTTCGCCACCCTCATGCTCGCCCCCGCCGTCTTCGCCTTCGGCCTCGTCGCCTTCGGCTTCCTCGGCATGGGGCCGGTGACGATTGCCGTCGACTCCTACGGCCCCGTCACCGACAACGCGCAGTCCGTGTTCGAGCTGTCGGTGATCGAGACGCTGCCCGGCATCAAGGCGGCTCTCAAGCGAGAGCACAACATCGACGTGAACTTCGAGGCGGCCAAGCATCTCCTCGAGGAGAACGACGGCGCAGGCAACACGTTCAAGGCCACCGCCAAGCCGGTGCTGATCGGCACCGCGGTGGTGGGCGCCACGACCATGATCTTCTCGATCATCGTGGTGCTCACCCACGGACTTACCCAGAACCTGGACAAGCTCTCGCTCCTCCATCCGCCGTTCCTGCTCGGGCTCATCACCGGCGGCGCCGTCATCTACTGGTTTACCGGCGCCTCCACCCAGGCGGTGACCACCGGCGCCTACCGCGCGGTGGAGTTCATCAAGGCCAATATCAAACTGGAAGGCGCCACCAAGGCCTCGGTGACCGACAGCAAGAAGGTGGTGGAGATCTGCACGCAGTACGCCCAGAAGGGTATGTTCAACATCTTCCTCACCGTGTTCTTCTCCACGCTGGCCTTCGCATTCCTCGAGCCCTATTTCTTCATCGGCTACCTGATCTCGATCGCGCTGTTCGGCCTCTACCAGGCCATCTTCATGGCCAACGCGGGCGGCGCGTGGGACAACGCGAAGAAGATCGTCGAGGTCGAGCTGAAGGAGAAGGGCAGCCCGCTCCACGCCGCCACCGTGGTCGGCGACACCGTGGGCGACCCGTTCAAGGACACCTCGTCGGTAGCCATGAACCCCGTCATCAAGTTCACCACGCTGTTCGGCCTGCTCGCCGTCGAGCTGGCGGTGACCCTCACCGCGACGCAGGGCGGGGGGCTGACCGGTTTCCTCGCCTCCGTGTTCTTCGCCCTGTCGCTCGTGTTCGTCTGGCGCTCGTTCTACGGCATGCGCATCAAGGTGGCGGCTGCCTGATCCTGCCTCACCGAGCGTTCCGCCCTCATCCGCCCCCCCGTTGGGGGGCGGGAATTTCGCGCTTCGCCAATCCGCCGGGTCCTGGTTGACGTTTTATGGGTTGATGCTGGATCGGCATATCTGGAGCCAAACCGGCGGTCCGTGCGTTCTCCTCACCTCGACCCGGGATATCCTTCGCTGATCACGGTTCGCGGTCGTCGGCCCTGGTTCGCGTGAGGTGTAAGGACGCATGATCTTCGGGGTGCTCGACCAGTCGCCGATCCGCAGTGGCGGCACCCCCGCTGAGGCCATCCAGGAAACGCTGGTCCTCGCCGAGCACGCCGACCGGCTCGGCTACGCCCGCTACTGGCTCGCCGAGCATCACTCGAGCGGCGGGTTCGCGGGCGCCGCGCCCGAGGTCCTGATGGGCTTGCTCGCCGCGCGTACCTCGCGCATCCGCGTCGGCTCGGGGGGCGTGATGCTCCACGACGAGCTCCCCGACGGGCATCCCTACCGCGGCGTGCGCGCGATGCCTGCGGGGCCCACCGCGCCCCCCATCTGGATCCTGGGCTCGAGCAGCGACCGGGGCGGCGCTCGCCGCGCACTTCGGCACCGCGTTCTCCTGCGCGCACTTCATCAACGCGGTGGGCGGGGTGGACGCCACGCGCTTCGACCGGGAGAGCTTCCGTCCCTCCGTACGTCTCGCCGCGCCCCAGGCAAGCGTGGCGGTGTTCGCGCTCTGCGCGGACACGGAAGCCGAGGCGGAGCGGCTCGCACGGTGCCGCGACCTCTTCATCGTGCGGCTCTACACGGGCCGCTTCGGGCCGTTCCCTTCCGTGGACGAGGCGGAGGCCTACGAGTACTCCCCGCCCGAGCGCGCCATCGTCGCGGAAGCGCGGCGGCGCACGGTGGCGGGCACACCGGAGCAGGTCAAGGTACGGCTCGAGGCGCTGGCGGGCGAGTACGGCGTGGACGAGCTGGTGAACGTGACCATCACCCACGACTTCAAGGCGCGGCTGTGCTCCTACGAGCTGCTCGCGGAGGCGTTCGGCCTGGGGTGATGCCCGTTCCTCCGTGCCACCTCGCCCAGGGTGGTGGCGAGGTTCTGGCGGGCCGCGGTGAGGTGAGGATAGACCTCGAGGCAGCGGCGGAACATCGCGGCGGCCTCGCGCATCTGGCCCAGCGCCACGTGGCACAGCCCCTGACCCGAGAGCGCGCCGAAGTGCCGCGGCTTGCGGCGCACCGTCTCCTCGCAGTCGGCGATGGCCCCCGCGTAATCCTCGCTCAGATAGCGCACCGTTGCCCGCTTGTTCCACCCCTCGGCGAAGTCCGGGGCGATCTCGATGATCTGGGAGAACAGGTTCTCCGCGCGCGGGAAGTCCCGCGCCTCCATGGCCTCGACGCCCGCCTGGAAGAGGCGGTCCACCTCCGGAATGCCCGCGCGGCCCCAGATCTCCCAGAGCGCGGCGGCCGCCCGGGCCGCGCGCGCCGGATCGTCGCCGACGAGGTCGCGATAGGCCTCCTCCTCGGTCATGGACGTCCCACCGGCTGGCCCAGGAGCGCGCGGAGCGCGTCCAGGACCTGGCCGGCCAGCGCGGTCAGCCGCGCGCGTCCGCGCGCGCCGCCACCCAGGTCGTGCCCCGCGCCGTCGGCGACGAGCAGCCTGGTAGGGACGGGAATGCCGGCGCGGGCGGCCTCGAGCTCCGCGACCGTGCCGAAGCCGTCCCGCGTGCCGTGGACGAACACCGCCGGCGTGCGAAGGGCGCCGAAGTGCGCGGTCCGCGCTTCGCGAGGCTTCCTCGGCGGGTGCAGCGGATAGGAGAGGAGGAGCAGCGCGTCGGCCAGCCCTGGCGCCTCCGCCGCCAGCATCGAGGCTTGGCGGCCGCCGTAGGAGTGGCCGCCCAGCACGAGACGGCGAGGCGCGAGCGTGCGCAGCGCGGCGCCGGCGTTGCGGAGGCCGGCCCGGTCGCGCTCGCCGGCGCCGCGATGTGGGGGCCCGGTCGGCCGCTCCTGCCGGAAGGGCAGATCGCAGCGCAGCACCGTCCACCCCGCTCCGGCCAGGGCCTCGGCCATCGCGACGAGGATGGGCGAGTCCGCGTTGCTTCCCGCGCCGTGGGCGAGGAGGACCCCGTCACCCGAGGGCGGCGACGGCCGATGCAGCCAGCCGCGCACCGCGGGCCCGGGCGGGCACGGATCGGCGAATCGCGTGATGGAGGACACGGGACCCGATCTTGCTCCTGCAGAGGGAGTCAGGCAAGATGATCGGGCAGCCACCATCCGCCCCCCACTAGAGGAGATTCCCATGGCAGACGCCGTGATCGTCTCGACCGCGCGCACCCCGATCGGCAAGGCCTACCGCGGCGCCTTCAACAATACCCACGGGGCCACGCTCGCCGGTCACGTCATCGCCAGCGCGGTGGAGCGCGCGCGCATCGACCCGGCCGAGGTCGAGGACGTGATCATCGGCTGCGCGCTGCCCGAAGGCGCCACCGGCCAGAACATCGCGCGGCAGGCGGCCCTGCGGGCCGGACTGCCCGTCACCACCGCCGGCGTCACCGTGAATCGCTTCTGCTCGTCGGGCATGCAGGCGATCGCGATGGCCGCGCAGCGGGTGATCGTGGACCGAGTGCCCATCATGGCCGCAGGTGGCGTGGAGTCGATCAGCCTCGTGCAGAACGAGCACTTCAACAACTTCCGCATCCACGAGCCGTGGCTCGACGAGCACAAGCCCGAGGTCTACATGCCGATGATCGAGACCGCCGAGGTGGTGGCCAAGCGCTACTACATCACCCGAGAGACGCAGGATGAGTACGCGCTGGCCAGCCAGCAGCGCACCGCGGCCGGCCAGAAGGCCGGGCGCTTCGCCGCGGAGATCGTGCCGCTCAAGACGAAGAAGCTCGTCCAGGACAAGGCCACCGGCGAGACGCGCGAAGAAGAGGTCACCCTCGCCCAGGACGAGGGCAACCGTCCCGACACGAATCCTGCCGGCCTTGCCGCCCTCAAGCCGGTGATGGGCGAGAAGGGCTTCATCACCGCGGGCAACGCGAGCCAGCTCTCCGACGGCGCCTCCGCCTGCATCGTGATGGACGCCACGCTGGCCGAGCGGCGCAACCTCAAGCCGCTCGGCATTTTCCGCGGCTACACCGTGGCCGCCTGCGAGCCCGACGAGATGGGCATCGGGCCCGTGTTCGCGGTGCCGCGGCTCCTCGAGCGCTTCGGGCTCACGATCGACCAGATCGATCTCTGGGAGCTGAACGAGGCGTTCGCGGTGCAGGTCGTCTACTGCCGCGACCGGCTCGGCATCCCGATGGACCGGCTCAACGTGGACGGCGGCGCGATCGCGATCGGTCATCCCTACGGCATGTCCGGCGCGCGGATGGTCGGCCACGCGCTCATCGAGGGCAAGCGTCGGGGTGCCCGGTTCGTGGTCTGCACCATGTGCATCGGCGGCGGCATGGGGGCGGCGGGGCTGTTCGAGGTGGCGTGATGGAGGTCGGGCTCGCCGCGATCTTCCAGAATCCCGGAAAGGCGCGGGCCGACCTCGAAGTCTACCGTGGGGACCTGCGTCTCGCCGATCTCGCCGAGCCGCTGGGGTTTGACTCGGTGTGGGGGGTCGAGCACCACTTCACCGACTACACGATGTGCCCCGACGTGCTGCAGTTCCTCGCCTACATGGCGGGGCGCACCCAGCGCGTGCGGCTCGGCTCCATGGTGGTCGTGCTGCCCTGGCACGATCCTCTGCGCGTGGCCGAGGAAGTGTCGATGCTGGACAATCTGAGCGGCGGTCGACTGATCCTCGGTCTCGGGCGGGGCGCGGGGAAGGTGGAGTTCGACGGCTTCCGACAGTCCATGGAAGACTCGCGCGCGCGCTTCGTGGAGAGCGCCCAGATGCTCCTCCGCGGGTTGGAGACGGGTGTCTGCGAGTACGAGGGGCGGTTCGTGACGCAGCCGCGCGTGGCCGTCCGGCCCGCTCCCTTCAAATCGTTCCGTGGGCGCACCTACGCCGCCGCGGTGTCGCCCGAATCCGCGCGCATCATGGCCGAGCTCGGCGTCGGCATGCTGATCATCCCCCAGAAGCCGTGGCCGGAAGTGGCCAAGGAGCTCGACGAATATCGGGCGCTGTTCCGCACCGTCAACGGCGCCGAGCCGCCTCCGCCGATCTCGACGGGCTGGACCTTCTGCGACGAGAGCGAGGAGCGCGCGCGCGACCTGGCCCTGCGCTACATCGGCGGCTACTTCCAGTCCGTGCTCGCGCACTACCGGTTCGCCGACGATCATCTCGCGAAGACGCGGGGCTACGAGTACTACGGCAAGATGACCGACAAGATCCACACCTACGGCGAGGACAAGATCATCGATTTCTTCGCGAACCTCCAGGTCTGGGGCACGCCGGAGCAGTGCTACGAGAGGATCCTGGACATCCAGCGCCGTACCGGCACCCGCCACTTCGTGGGCGTGTTCTCGTACGCGGGCATGCCGGTGGACGAGGCGGAGCGCAGCATGCGCCTCTTCGCCAGGCAGGTGATGCCGGAGCTGCAGCGGCAGGATGCGCCTGCCGAGCCGGTGGCGCGATGACCGCCGTGCGTCCCGAGGATCTGGCCGCGCTCATGGGCGGCGCCACGCCCCACGCCGCGCTCGACGTCCGCGAGCGCGCGACGTACGAGCGAGGCCACATCTACTGGAGCACCTCGCTGCCCCGCCGCTTGCTCGAGACGCGTCTGCCCGGGCTGGTGACCGCCAAGGCCACGCCCATCGTGCTCATCGACGAGGACGGCGCGGTGGCGGAGCTCGCGCGCCCGACTCTGGCCGCCATGGGCTACACCGACGTGCGCACGCTCCAAGGCGGCCTCGCCGCCTGGCGCGCGGCCGGCCGGCCCCTCGTGCAGGGCCTGAACGTCCCGAGCAAGGTGTTCGGGGAGCGGGCGCTGCACGAATGGAAGACGCCGCAGGTGACGTGCCCCGAGCTCGCCGAGCGCATCGCGCGAGGCGACGACATGGTCATCGTGGACTCGCGCACGCCCGAGGAGTATCACCGCGGCTGCATTCCCGGCTCGGTGAGCATGCCCGGCGGCGAGCTGGTGCTGCGCATCGGCGAGCTCGTGAAGCGGCCGGACCAGACGATCGTGGTGCACTGCGGCGGCCGCACGCGCTCGTACATCGGCGCGGAGTCGCTGCGGCGCATGGGGCTGCCGAATCCCATCATCGCCCTCGAGAACGGCACCATGGGCTGGTTGCTCGCCGGACTCGAGCTGGAGCGAGGCGCCGAACGGTGGGCGCCGCCCGTTACCTCCAAGGGTCGCACGGCGGCGGCGGAGGTGGCCAAGCGCGTGGCGCAGACGGACGGCCTGCGCGCGATCAATGCCGCCGAGCTCAAGGCCATGCAGGCGCGTCGCGATGTGGAGAATCTCTACTTGTTCGACGTGCGCACCGCCGAGGAGTACGCGGCCGGACACGTCGCGGGCGCGGTGTGGGCTCCAGGCGGTCAGGTGGTGCAGGCGATCGACGACTATCTCGCGGTGCGCGGCGCCCAGATGGTGTTCGTCTGTGACGACGGCAGCCGCGCCGCGCTGACCACCGCGTGGTACAAGCGCCTCGGCTTCCCGCGGATCGCGTTCCTCGAGGGCGGCCTGCCCGCATGGCAGGCCTCGGGCGGCGCAATGGAAACCGGGCACCCCGTGCCCGCGCCCTGGGGCCTCGAGGCCGCGCGCCGGGAGGCCGCGACGGTGGCACCGGGCGATCTCGGTGGCGCGCTCGTCGTCAGCGTCGACCCCAGCGACGTGTACGCCAAGGCGCATGTCCCGGGCGCGGCCTGGCTCTGCCGGAGCCGGCTCGAGCGGACGATCGGCGCCGTCGCGCCCGACCGGGGACAGGCGGTCGTGGTCACGTGCGCCGACGGCGTGGAGTCGACCTTCGCCGCGGTCACCCTGGCGCGACTCGGATACGGCAAGGCGTGCGTGCTCGCGGGCGGCGTGCGCGCGTGGCACGCGGCGGGGCGCCCGGTCGAGACCGGCGCCACACGCCTGGCCGACGAAGCGGATGACGTGGTGCAGAAGCCCTATGAGCGGGGGCGCGCGGCCATGGAGGCGTATCTCCGCTGGGAGGAGGCGCTCGACCACGAGGGCCGAAGCCCGCATACGCTGCTCCCCGGCACGCCTGCGACTCGATGAGCCCGGAGGCGTTTCCCCTCACCGTCAGCACCGAGTGGCTGGCCGCGCATCTCCGCGAGCCCGATCTCCGCGTGATCGACGCGACCAACTATCTGCCGCATCTCAAGCGCGACGCCCACGCCGAGTACCGGCAGGGGCACATCCCGGGGGCCGTCTTCTTCGCCATCGACGAGATCGCGGACACGTTCTCGCCGCTCCCCCACATGCTGCCCGCGCCGGAGGCCTTCGCGAAGGCGGCGGGCGCGCTGGGTATCGGATCGGGCGATCGCGTCATCGCGTACGGCGCCAAGGGAATGATCGCCTCGGCTCGCGCGTGGTGGATGTTCCGCGTGTTCGGTCACGACCGCGTGGCCGTGCTCGACGGCGGCCTGGCCAAGTGGCGGGCGGAGGGCCGGCCCCTCGAGGCGGGGGAGAAGGCCGCGCCCCCGCGACGCTTCACCGCGTCCTTCCGTGCTGAGCTGGTGCGCGATCTCGGCCAGATCCGCGCCAACGTGCAGAGCCCGCGCGAGCAGCTGGTGGACGCGCGCTCCGCCGGGCGCTTCGACGGCACCGAGCCCGAGCCGCGCGCGGGGCTGCGCGGCGGCCACATTCCCGGCAGCAAGAACCTGCCCTACAACCAGCTCTTCGCCCCCGACGACACGCTCCTGCCGCCGCCGATGCTGCGGAAGGCCTTCGGCGACGCGGGACTCTCCCTCGGGGAGCCGATCACCGCGACATGCGGCTCCGGAGTCAGCGCCTGCGTGCTCGCGCTCGGCCTGGCCGCCCTCGGCCGGCGGGACGTCGCGATCTACGACGGCTCGTGGTCCGAGTGGGGCGCGCGGGCGGACACGCCCATCGCCACCTGAGCCGGCCCTAGTAGTCCGGGTCCCACCGCATCGCCGCGACGGCCTCCGGGATGGCGCCGTCCGGAAGGTCACGCCCGACGCCGGCGTCGCGGGCCTCGCGCACCACTGCCTCCGCGATGCGTGACGACACTTCACGCAGCACGCCGATGGGCGGATAGAGGCTGCCCGCCTCAAGGTCCTCGGGGCGCACCTGCGCGGCGAGCGACTCGGCGGCGGCCCGGCACATGCCGTCCGTCACCGCGCGGGCTTGGGCCACCAGCGCGCCAAGCCCGAGCCCGGGAAAGACCAAGGCGTTGTTGCACTGGCCGATGCGCACGCTGCGGCCGGCGTGACGCACCGGCTCGAACGGGCTGCCCGTGGCCACGAGAGCCCGGCCGTCCGTCCAGCGCAGGAGGTCCTCCGGCGTCGCCTCCGACTGGCTGGTGGGGTTGGACAAGGGCAAGATGAGCGGCTGTTTGACCTGCGCCGCCATCGCGCGCACCGCGCCCTCGCTCAGCGCTCCGGGCTGGCCGCAGACGCCGATGAGCGTGGTAGGCGCGAGGCTCCGCACCACCGCCTCCAGGTCCCGCGCGTCCTCCACGCCGCATGCGCGGGCCAGCTCACGCGGCCACCCGAAGCGACGCTGATAGGCATCCACGCCGGGCATGTCGCGCACGAGGAAGCCGTCCACGTCCACGATGGCTATCGCGCGGGCCAGCTCATCGGGGCCCGCGCCCATCCTCGCGATGGCGTCGCGGATCTGGCGGGCGATGCCGATTCCCGCGGCGCCCCCGCCCAGGATCACCGCGCGTTGTTGCGCCAGCGGTGTGCCGGTGATCCGGCTTGCCGCGAGCATCCCGGCGAGCACGCAGGCTCCCGTGCCCTGGATGTCGTCGTTGAACGACGGCAGCGTCGCGCGGTAGCGGTCCAGCAGGTCCAGCGCGTTCTGCTTCTTGAAGTCCTCCCATTGGAGGACGGCCCGGGGGAAGCGGCGCCGCGCGGCGGTGACGAACTCGTTCACCAGCGCGTCGTACGCGGCGCCGCGGAGACGCGGCCGGCGAAAGCCCAGGTAGAGCTCATCCTCGAGGAGGGCGGCGTTGTCCGTGCCCACGTCGAGGCTCACCGGCAGGGTGACGGCGGGGTCGATACCCGCGGCGGCGGTGTAGATGGTGAGCTTCCCTACGGGGATGCCCATGCCGCCCGCGCCCTGATCGCCCAGGCCGAGAATGCGCTCGTTGTCGGTGACCACGATGAGGCGCACGTCGTCCTGCGCCACGTTGCCCAGGATGGTGTGGATCCGCCCGCGATGCTCGGGCGTGATCCAGAGCCCGCGCGCGCGGCGAAAGATGTGGCTGAACTCCTGGCACGCCCGGCCCACGGTGGGTGTGTAGACGATGGGCAGGAGCTCCTCCAGGTGGTCGGCGAGCACGCGGTAGAAGAGGCGCTCGTTGCGGTCGTGGAGTGCGGCAAGACCGATGTGGCGCTCGAGGGCGTCCGGCTTGCGGACGATGTTGGCAAAGGCGCGCCGCGCCTGCTGCGCCATCGTGCTGACCGCGGCGGGAAGCAGGCCCTCCAGCCCCAGCGCGGCCCGCTCCTCCCGCGTGAACGCGGTGCTCTTGTTGCGCAGCGGATCGGCGAGGAGCTGCGCTCCTCGAA